>Ga0163159_1000027_pt1 | contig 262626 bp, 229 predicted proteins | sample BioMet9_FD_108702 | JGI IMG/M metagenome (GOLD analysis project Ga0163159, IMG submission 108702) | Microbial communities from bioreactor (seeded with sewage sludge) at Lawrence Berkeley National Lab, California, USA - Biofuel... | ecosystem: Engineered > Bioreactor > Anaerobic > Unclassified ... | reverse complement strand
GCGCGCACAACCCCAGGAAACTTCAGAAAAGCGCGCGGTTGGACCGATTCTTGCCTCAAGGACTTCCAGCAAGAATCGGGACAAAGGGCGAGTCAGGTTGAAGCGGTTGTTAGAAACGCGCAGGGTACTGACCGGAGACATGGTTTACAGAACTCCAAGGACATGGTTTACACATTCTTGACCTAGAATTCTCCCCAGGGGGGAGAAGCCATGCCATGGAGGTCGACGTCGATCATGGATGAACGATACTTCTTCATCAACGAGTGCAGATCAAGGCAGCGTACAATGACCGATATCTGCAAGGATTTTGGGATCTCCAGAACCCTTGGATACAAGTACCTAAGGCAATACGAGCAATATGGTCTTGAGGGGCTAAAGGATCGCTCCCGAGCACCGCATGCGTGCCCCAACAAGACTCCCAGGGCAATCGTGAACAAGATCGTCGGCTTCAGGAAAAAGCATCCCCGTTACGGGCCAGAGAAGATCCTCTCCAAGCTTTCGGAGCAATACCCGGACAGCAAGTGGCCGGCAGCTTCAACGACCAACCTCATTCTCAAGAGGAATAATCTCATTCCCGAGAGGCATCGAATCAGACGGATTGAGAAGGTCAATCCGATCTTTGATCCGACCGCCCCCAACGAGCTCTGGAGTGGCGATTTCAAGGGGAAGTTCCGCACCGGAGACCATTCCTATGTCTATCCGCTCACAATCGCCGATTCATTCTCACGGTTTCTCTTTGCCGCCGAAGCCCTGGAAAGACCTACTTTTGAAGCCACAGTGGCCGTATTTATTCGGGTTTTCAGGGAATATGGGCTACCTCTCCAGCTCCATACGGACAATGGCTCACCCTTTGCCTGTTCAACGGCCCTGGCCCGACTCTCCTCTTTTGCCGTATGGCTGCTTGAGCATGATGTGTATCCAGTGTATTCAGATCCAGGCTGTCCAAGCCAAAATGGCCGTCACGAGCGAATGCACCGGGAGCTGAAAGCCGAAGCCGCCAGACCGCCGGCCGCCAATAGCTCTCTGGAACAGAAGAAGCTCAATGCATTTGTCAAAGAGTACAATACCTTTCGTCCGCACAGCGCCCTGGGCAACCGGACGCCGGCGAGTGTCCATGTCAGGTCGGAGAGGGAGTACTCGCCAGCAGTTGTTTCCTGGGAGTATCCGCGGGAGTTTCTGGTCCGCCGGGTTTTCAGGAATGGGGCTATCCGATGGGGGTCTGAAAACTGGATCATGGTTTCAACAGCGCTGATAGGAAAAGATATTGGCCTTGAGGAACTGGCCAACGGGATCTGGAGGGTATACTTCCGCTGCAAGCTCCTTGGCTATCTTGACGAACATATCCTCCGCATTCAGGATATAAAGGGCCGGAACAAGAGGACAAAAGTGTAAACTATGTCCTTGGAGTTTTGTAAACTATGTCTTAGCTAGAACAATTCCTATTCATTATTAAAAATACTTATCCATGTCGCTTCGTTTCTAACGACTTCTTTTTTTAACAACTTCCCTTATTCTGAAATGAACACAAATAAAGATTATCAAGTCCACTATGAATATGTAAATAATAAAAGCGCTATTTGCAAAGGTTAGTTTGTCTAGCGTTAGAATTGTCAAGGAAACCCCAATGCAGGTTGCAAGCCAGGGCCATGCTATTTCTGTTTCCGGATGCTTATATGCTTTGGCCACTGTTGGCATTGCGGCAAGAAAGTCAGCTACGATGCTGAATAGAATAGCCACATTGCCAATCCTTGTTATAAGCCAGAGTATCAGCCCTGCTATGGATAAAATGCCACATGCTATATCAAATCTTGATAATTTCCATTCAGCATTCCTGTTTACAAAAGAGGCGATGAAAGTCAAAAGAGGGAGAAAACCAGTGCTGAAGGTCATTAAGGATTCAAGTCCAACACCTTGCTTTACTTGTGCGACAAAAGCAATCATTGGAGCAATGGACCACAATAAGAAAGAGACTTTATTAGGCTTTACTTTGCCTTTGATGGTTTCCCATAGATAGGCGAATGCACCAGCAGAACCAATAAGCGTGCCAATAATGACGAAATAGTGATCAAGCATATTCAGGTTCTCCGCTTCAAGAGAGGAATGCTATGCCCTCAAGGATAGGGAGAATGATTCTTATAATACTTGCGCGCGCAGCGTCCGGCTAACATTCGCTTAACCGGTAATCTGAGCTTGGCGTGGTTTCTGCGCCAGGAACCTAGCAGAAACCATGACAAGCCAGATTATCCGGTTGAAGCGGTTGTTAGGTTTCTTATTATTCTGATTTTTTTGATGAAATTAAACTGAATAAAATAGCTATTGCTGGTACTCCAACAAATAGTAGAATAGCAGGCAATACGTCCCAATTCCAGTTATTAACAGCTCCTCTAATACCCATAATTGTACCTAATACTGGAATTTCGCTTAAAACAAATGCAGCGATTATTCCAAAAAAACCACCAAGCATATCAATGAAACCATTAACAATTGCAGAAAATTGAATTACTCCCAGAATGAACAAACCTATTACAAGAATTCTTTTCATAAAAATACCTCCATATAAATAATAGATTACTATTTCCTTCTCATCCACATATGTAAAGGTCGCATGGTTCCTGGTTCAAAAAGATCCCATCTTATAGTATTCATATCTATTACTGTGAACAATTGACCATACACTCGTCCATTGTCCCTAACCATAATAAATAATCCGTTTTGATCATTATGGAGTGTATAGCTATATTTCTTGGGCAATTTCCCTTGTTGGTATTGTGTGTAGAAGCTTTTTGTATATATAACCCTCATGTCATAGGTCGGTGGAACATTCATTGTTTTACCATCCAAACTTTGTATTTTAAATATTACCCATTCTCCAATGAGAGGATTTTCAATAGAGTAACATGACAAGCAAAAAATACTAATGAATACAAATAGAAATGCTTTTTTCATTTTTTACCCTTTTTACAGTTCGGTATTCGCTACCACTATTTGAATTGCTTTGCGCGAAGCGTCAACCTAACATTCGCTTAACCTGTAAAGGCGAATTGGCGCGCAATTTGCGAATAGCTTCCAAACAGCAAATTGCGTGACAAACGCCTTTATCAGGTTGAAGCGGTTGTTAGGTTGTTGCAATTAGTCCTTTACTTTTGTATACTCAACTTTAATTAATTCTATATTTTCATTCTTGCATATGACAGATATAAAAGCTGAAGAATCGAATTTTGAAAAGACTATTCCAAAATATATTTCATTTGGCTCTAAGTCTTTTGAGTAAAATAAGTTATTCTTCAACATTGAAAGCCATGCTTTTCCATTTTGAGCATAATTGGAGACTGCGGCAGCATTTCTTTGATTAGCCAACTCTGCTGCTTCAGGATCATAATATCTAGTTGTACTCGAGTATGCACCTGAATAACTTCCATAACTATTATGTCCATAAATATTTCCGTTTGTTGAAGCAGTTCCATAACCTGCAGAAGCTGAGTTTGCAGCTGCGTCAAGCACCATTAATATAGCGCCTGCAACATACTTATCATGTTCTTTTTTATAATAGGCAGTAGATGTGTACATTTTAAGGGGTTTCCAGCTTACTCTATCATTACTACTATAGATGGCAAAGTCAGTATCGCTGATTGTTAATACTTTGCTAGAGTTATTTCTAACTGTTATTCTTAACATTATTTCATGATTCTCTATAGAAGGTGAAAGTATCATTCCAATAGTAGGGTCGAGATATACTGGATAAGTAATATTTCTATCCCTTTTGATTTCAATTCTATCATTTGAGATTGGTTCAAAGTGATAAGTTGCACACGAAGAAAGCAAAGCTAATGCTACAATGCATGAACCAAAGAATGTCGTTTTCATTAATCGGCCTCCTAATAATGAAAAACTCTATTCTCTATCTATCAACCTAACATTCGCTTAACCTGTAAACCACGGCGAATTTGAAATCCGGTTTAGAAACTGAGAAAAGCAACCGCAAAAGGGCAGGGCATTACGACCGGCCGGCAGCCGTGGTTTATCAGGTTGAAGCGGTTGTTAGGAACCGGTACTGCTAGAAGTCAGAGGTATTGCGCCGTTCCCTCCATCGCACCTTTTAACACGCGCCTTTCAGCGAAGCAAATGAAAGGCGCGTGTCCGTGCGATTCTTCCACGGCGCAATCGAATTCAAACGCGGAACATAAATTCTTTTCTTCAATGACACGACCAGGAAACGAAAAAATCTCAAACCAATCCTGACCAAGATCCACAATAACAATACGATTCGTATCGCGCGCGAAGCGCGCCGTCCTAACATACGCTTAACCTGCGAAAAGGCCTGGCGCGTTTCGTGCTATTATTATCAAGCACGAAACGTGTCAGGCCTTTGAGTCAGGTTGAAGCGATTGTTAGGTCACTATTTTTTTGCTTTATCGACCAACTTTTTTTGCAGCGTCCTCAATCCAAGATCCAAGATTGGAATAGCCATCATCGTTGACATAATCATATTCTTTAGCAATCTGGTAGAAATATACCAAATTTCCATTTGAATCTTTTCCAAGTTCACCAAATGTTGAAGAACCTTTACTAGATGTTTTACCATCTTGGTCTTTCAACTGGTGAATATAAACTCCAATTATCCCATTTCCTTTTTCATAACTCTTCTGTAGTTCATACTGAACATATGGCCTATTAGAAGTATCTGAGCCAATTAACACAACAGTTACTGATGTTCCATCAAGTTGATTATCAATCCATTTCTTTATTGCAGCATCTCCACCCCTTTTTACCTTTTCAAATTCAGCAGAATCAACAAAGCCAGCAGCTTCTTTGCCTTGAGTTACCCAACTATTCCTAACCTGATTTGCTCGCCAAACATCGTTTTCATAATGAAAACTAAAAAAAGCCCTCCGTGCCATACTTTTACCTCCTCTTAATTTGGAAATTTCCCAGAAACCAAGAATACAACAATACCTAAGATAATATAAATTGGAGAAGTTGATATAGAAAAAAACGCCTGCAATGTCTCTTTCACTTTTTCAAATCTGTAAGACGATGATTTGATTCTAAAAACAGTAGAATAATCGAAGTAGCTCCCTTCTATTGAGTCAATAAACTCATTATACCTTTTTCGAAACATACGTTCTAATCCTAGATAAAAACAATCAAGAATCCAAAATATGCCCAATGGAACATAAGCAATATAGTAGTATTTAGATAAATCTTTATCTATTAGAACAACAAGAATCGCAGTTATGATTGTCACTGCCCATGTTTTACAATTTGTGCTATTTGCTCCCATCCTGGTAATGATTGATTGTAGAGTATTTACTTGTGTTTGAATTGAAGAGTCATTTTTTCTTTTTTGGATATCCTCACCTGATGCCATGGTTATACCATCAGAGGATTTTTTAGTCACTAGAGTTTTCTTTTTCATAAGAAACCTCCTACGGGCAAGTGTATACCACTTTCCAATTCTATAGTTAAAAACTTGCGAGCGAAGCGAGTCGACCTAACATTGATTTAACCTGCAATCCGCGCCTGGCGTGGTTTGTGCGCCAAGATTCAAGCACAAACCATGACAGGCCGGATTGACAGGTTCAAATCGTTGTTAGAACAAAATTCCTATATTACCCATACTCTTCTATTAAGACTAATTATCTCTATGTACTTTATAAACATAAAATGATTAAGCTTCAACGTTGCGTTATTTCTATTAGGATGGAACTTTACAGTATCAGCACTATAGACATCATTATCTATTACCAAGTCAACTTTACCATTGGTATCATTGATTAGCCCAAAGATAGATACTGATCCAGGTAGCAAACCAAGAAGGCTATAGAGATATTCAGGTTTAGCAAAGGACAATCTTTTATTATTGGATATCGTTGCAATGGCTTTCAGATTTGCATTTTTGATTGCAGGAAAAACTGCAAGAATAAAATGTTCATTCTTTTCATCTGTCAGAAAGAGATTCTTGCAGGATAATCCATCTATTCCCTTACAAACTACTTCCGCTTCTTTACATGTATAGACAGGTGCATGTTCATATTCATCATATTCTATATGGTTCTCTATAAGGTATTTCTCTACATCAAGCATCTATCATATATCTCCGCTTTATCGATTGAATAAATTGAAACCAGCATGTGAGCCTAATATCAGTTGATTCTAAACTATTGATCTACTGTATTCATGATTCTATCAAGTCCAGTATAAGGGAGAAGGCCGGTTATTGAATACCGTAAAAGATTTGCCTTTACGAGAGGAAGGCCACCTACAATTTGTTCGGCTATATCCATACTTTCTGCTTCAATAATAAAGATTGCATCTTTTTTTTCAGAAAACCATATATTACAGATAACTTGTTCTTTATATAAATGCCATATACTTGAAGCTTCGTGCTTAAGAATATCTGCCTTATTATTCCAGTCAATGTTACCGTTATCAAAAGTAGTAATAAGATAGCGCATATTTTCATTCCGACTTTATCGCGCCGCGTAAGCGGCGTCGTTCTAACATTCGCTTAACCTGCAATCTGAGCTTGGCGTGCAATTTGCCAAAATCTTACCTAGCAAATTGCATGACAAGCCAGATTGTCAGGTTGAAGCGGTTGTTAGATTTCTCAGATTCTCAAAGTAAGTGCAAAGAATTGACATGTAAAAGGGAGGGCTGCGAGACTTGCAGTGCTCATTCTCCGCCAAGAAAAGGAGCCCTATTATGAAGTACTCGCAACTCTCCCAGGAAGGACGGTACTTCCTTTCGTCCTTGAAAGCTAGAGGTATATCCGTCCCTGAAATAGCCAAAGCCCTGAACAGAGCCCCAAGCACCTTGTATCGAGAGCTCCATCGCAATGAACGGCCAAAACAAGACCGCTATACGCCTCTTGAAGCTCATTCTTATGCAACCGCCCGTCGGCGCAGAGAACGGCGTGGGTCCCGGTATCCCAAGGAGTGTTGGGATGCAGTCTCCTCACTTTTGCAGTATCAATGGAGCCCGGAACAAATTGCCGGTTCTTTCGAACGATTCGGGCTGTGGCCCATTAGCTATCAGACTATATACCGATGGATCAAAAAAGACCGACGACGCGGCGGAATGCTCTATTGCGATCTGCGGATAATGCCCAAGCGCCGGCGAAAACGTTACGGCAGCGACGATTCCAGGGGCGTTTTACGCGGGAAACGCATGATTTCTGATCGCCCGACCATCGTAGATTCTCGACTCGAATTTGGCCATTGGGAAGGAGATACCGTCATGGGAAAGGATCGCCACCAAGCCATCCTTACCCTTGTCGAACGCATGACGGGACTCACTAGAATGGCGAAGCTCTCGAACCGAACCGCGGGAAATACCCTTAAGGCACTGTCCGAGATCATTTCTCGGGAGCCTCAATTGTTTAAAACAATCACGTTCGACAACGGCACTGAGTTCCATTCATACAAGGAACTGGAAGCTCAATTCCCGGTCCTTTGCTATTTTGCCAATCCTCACCATCCATGGGAGCGAGGATCAAACGAAAACCTCAATGGGTTGCTCCGTCAGTACTTTCCCAAGGGGTATTCACTATCGTACATTGGTCAAACGAAAGTATCGAGAATTTGTGCTAGGCTTAATAGCCGCCCCAGGAAACGATTCGGTTTCAGATCTCCAAAGGAGGTCGCACATGCTTTCGTCTAGTCGTTGCACTTGGTGTGTGAATCTACCTTTCTCCTAGAGCGTGCTTCCAATTTATACTTCATTTTTTTATTATTTAGAATATACTATTAATATTTATGCAATTCATATTCAATACTCAAGCCATATAATTTAAGCTTCTTTATTTTTAAGAAGTTTGAATGCTCGATCCAATCATTCAATATTTAACACAAATTATTTTTCAAATTTATTTAGCTAATTTTCGAACACGATAAATAGAATAAATAGAGGCAATTATGATAGCTAGATCAATAATAATCCAAAAAAAGTAGGTTAGATGCATAAAAAATGCAGCAATCATGATGCACGGCATAATCAAGTTTACATTAGCTTCGCCATCATTATCTTTTGAATAGCTAATCATCGAATTAACAAAGAACAATATTGCGATAACAATATCGAGTGGAAGCCATTCATTAAAAGACATGGATGACAAAAGTCCAACGCATGCAATGATAATTATGAATATTGAACATGTAATAGAAATAATTTTCTTCATATTATACTCCTATGTAAATCTAACAACAATTATAATGTTCTTTATAACTAAAACATCATAGGATGAACGGCAATCCATGCTCATCAAGGGAATTATGCCGGTCGATGATTCCTTCCAACAAAAGTTCTCCCTGGCCGGAAGAAGTGGTCATTTTAGGAACGTGAGTAGGCGTGGATGACGTGCGCCCCCTCGGCCGAAACGCGATGGAGGCCTCCAGTCACCCTTTTTATTCAGCGCTAGTATAAACCCGGTAAACCTATAGCGCAAGAATAAAGATGAACAAGGCGTCATTTTACCTATGGGTTGAGAGATTTTTAGGTGAAGAGAGTGAAAACTTTTATTCAATATCTCCACTTGATTCAAAAAATCAGTAAATTTACCTGTTTCGATAGTTAGGGTTCACCCAACATTTGAATCTTCAGCTTCCTGAGAACGACGCCTGGCAAGCTTAACGTCAATAATAGCCTTTATTTCCTCAATGTCTTCGCCAGAAAGTTCTGATAATGATTGGGCTATTTCTCTTATAGGTGATGAAAAACCTAAGGAATCTTTTCCTGTAATTAAATAATCAACTGAAGTCCTCAACGCTTGAGCTATTGCTTCCGCATCATCTGCCCTTGGTAGCATGCCTTTGGTAACCCACCCACGCAACGTTTGGTAGTTTAGGCCGGCTTTATTCGCAACCCATTCCTGCGTTGTTTTCTGCTGCCTGATTGTTTCATTTACGCGTTCCCAAAAGTCAATCGCCATACCTCAATTATCGGATATAAAGTTTCTGATTGGCGCATTTTAATACTTGACAAAGTATCCTTTTAGAGCAAACATAGTCTATAAAGTTTCTATTTAGAAACTATTCATACAGTCTCGTTCTCAACCAACTTGAAGAAGCCTTTGGGGGATTTTGACAGGAAGGAAAAATGGAATGATGGGGTCAGGCGTCTTTGTGAGGGTATTTCGAAAGCTTATTGGCCACAAGGGCCTCGACATCGGAGAGGTCGTCCTCGGAGAGGATGGAAAGACTCTTTGCCAGCGCATGTATTCGAGGCGACAGGCCCTCGGGATCCTTGCCGGTCACAAGATATTCGGTAGTAGTACCAAGGGCCGAAGCGATAGCTGCGCCCTGATCTACGCTAGGCAGTATGCCGCGTCCAATCCAGCGACTGAACGAATCAGGTCTAATACCGATTTTTCGAGCTACCCATTCCTGAGTGGTGCCCTGAGCAGAGAGTGCTTCGCGTACTCGGTTCCAGAAGTCGGACATGCCTTCATTATCGGCTATTTATTGGCAGTTTGGCCTATTTTATAAGTTACATATTGGCTTATATGCCAATACTGTAAATGTGTACTTGGCGTTTACGCCAATTTTTGGAGTAACGACATGGCTCAAGCACAGGATAAAAACAGATTACGCGTATGCATGGAAATGAGTCCGAAAGAAAAAATGCACGTGAAGGCGTACATCCGAGGCTCAGGCCGAAAGCTTGGTCCTTGGATCAAGGCCCTCGTCCTAGCTGAGATCAACGCTGAAGAAGCGTTTCGGACTGGCAAAGATCCGTTGGGGCTTAAGTTCTGCCGCGGGAAAGGAACCAAGCGATGAGACGGCTTAATCCAAAGGAGACACGTGAGGAGCGCTCGGCGCGCTATGCGGCCTACCAGGCGAGGCGCGAATCCCGGTTTGCGAAGCGGTTTCCCGTCCTTCTCACGAAAGAGGACGGGGCACGGTTCGATGTGGTTTTAAAGCGTCGGGGAGCGAAGAAGGGCCCGTTCACAAGCGCGCTCATTTCAGCGGCCCTCAACACCGAGGAAGCGGGCGGTGATTCCATCCGCGCTCTCGAGGCGGCGCAGGAGCAACTCGCGCCGAAGGTCGAGGCCACGAAATGAAGTCCACAGGACTCCAGGCGCAAGAGAGCGGGGCGTTAGCCGACCTCGTCATGGTGCGACTCGCTTCCGAGGCGCACAGGCATTTCCGCCCCAGCCCTCCGCGAGAGTCTTCAGGGTTTCCCGCTGGAAAGGCGGCTGAGCCATGAATCACCGACTTGCTCCCTGCCCGAAGTGCGGGAGCTGGAGCGTGAAGATCGTGAACTCGAAAGGCAAGCGCTACGCCCACTGCATGGCCTGCCAGTACTCGGGGCTGGAAAGGGAAACGGCGAGGGAAGCGATGGAAACATGGAACGAAGCATCGAAGAAGGGAGCACGGCAATGAACACCACAGCCAGGATTCCGTCGGTAAAGAGGAAGCGCATGAGCATCGAGCACCTTGCGCGCTGTCACGTCGCCATGATGGGACATGGGTCTCAGGCGCTCGCCGCACGGGCGGAGTGCACCAAGGAGGAGCTTTCGGGCCTCGTCTTCGGCTCCTCGTTCCTCGGGACCCTTCTCTGTTCCGGAGCCTTTCTCGACCTATACGAAGAGACGGCGCACGTCGGAGAGGTCAGGCGCTCGAGTCCTGTCGAGGCCGCCGCCCGCGCGGAAAACCGCAAAAATAAAAACATGGGCGAGCTCATAAAGACGCTGGACAATACCGGCTATCAGATCGAGAGCACCGAACCCGAGGCGAACAGGAGAGAAAACTTTAGAGGTATCGGAGCAACCATTATTACGGTCACTCCGACTTCAAAGCCTTCATGCTCAGGCAGCGGGGAAGGCGCGCCTCTATGATCGTGAAGCGACCAGAGCTGCCTCCCTATGAACCTATTCCCGACGGGCTCCAGGCGGCTGTCCTTGCGAACCACTTCGACCTTGGATTCCAGGCGAGCTTTGCCGGGGAGAAGCCCAAACGGAAGGTAGTCATGCTTTGGGAACTCGCGGCCCGGAAGAAGGATGGAACGCGGTTCACGGTTTCGAAGGAGTACACAGCAAGCCTGGCCGATTACGCCAATCTCAGGGCAGTGCTCGAGAACTGGCGGGGCGGGCCTCTCACCGAGGAGGAACTCAAGGAGGGCTTCGAGCTCGCCCATCTCCACGGGAAACAGTGCACCCTCGAACTTGTCCGGAAGCTCAAGCGAAACGGGAGAGATGTGTATGTCGACGTTGCGGGCGTGTACCGCCCCCGGAAGAAAGATCCGGTTCTCACGGTAGAGACGCCCGACACGTACATTCCCGACTGGGTCGCACAGCAGATGAGCGAAGCCATCTCGCTTGCTGGCGGTCCCGACGAGGCGGGCGAGTACGTAGGGGACCAGCCGTTCTAGGGGGGTGTGATGATCACAAATCAGATAGCCCAGGTGGTATTCCGCCCCGAGAAGACCGTGAGACTCATGGGCGAAAAGCATACGGCTATATCGGCCGAAGCTACGGCCATCCTAGCCGCAGCGTGCCCGACACACCCGGCCGATTGCCCATACCGCTCCGGCTGCGACGCTCTTCGAGGGTGGGACGTACTGATATGACGCAGAGGCGTTCCCTCGAGGAGATGAGCCACGCGGAACTCGAGAAGTTGCTCGACAGGGAGATCTCCTTTGCGGTTCGGGCGGGGGCCGCGCGGCAGATAGGATCGGACCGTATTCCCTGCTTTACGTGCGGGACGCGCCGGCCCTGGAGAACGCTGGACGCCGGCCACTACATCGGCCGGACGAACCGCGGCGTGAGGTGGGATCCGAGGGACATCCGGCCACAGTGCAGGCTGTGCAATACCGCGCGGGACGGGGAGCGGGCGAAGTTCAGGGCCCACCTTGTCAGGGAACTCGGAGAGGCCGAAGTGGAGAACCTTGAGCGGACGGCCGGGGCCTGGGCAGGCGAACGCCGGACGAAGGTCTGGCTCATCGAGGAGATCCGCGCCTGGAGGAAAAAGAATGCCTCTTTGAGGCAGGCGATGGAGTGAGGGCGATGGTCCTCTATTCATCATTCGGGACGATGGGGCTTGCGAAGATCGCGGAGCGGCAGAAGGAGAAGGCGGAGCGGGTTCCCTCCCATGCCCTTAAAGAAGAGGAGTGGAAGGCCGAGTACTGCTCCTTCTTCCTCGCGCCGTACCGGGCCCGATGCATTCTCACGCTCGACACGGGGATGCACTCGGGCGGGCTATTCGGGAATCCGGACTGCGAGGCCTGCTGGCACCTCAGGCTTTCGTTCATCGACCTCGAGACCGGCGAAGAAGCGCCGTACGATCACGGGAAGGCGGCGGAGATCGTGTCGGGACTCTTCGAGTCTACGAAGCGACTCGTCTGGGTCGAGCCGCCCAATGCGGAAGGTGGAAAGGGAAGCGGCGTCTGGCACTACCGCGTGTTCGTGGACGTTGCGACGCTTACGCCGATCCTGCCGCGCCCGGGTGTACATCAAGGAGAGTTCTCCGGGAAGGGCTGGACGTTGTTTGCGCACATTCAGGACATGGAGTGAAGGAGGTATAGGTGGACTACCAGGAGGTGACGATCGATTCGCTCAACTCAGGAGCGGTGAAGGAGTTGTTCGAAGAGGCATGGGGCCGGCTCCTCGAAAACGTTGGGGACGAGAACACGAAGCCGGATGCCGTCCGCGAGGTCAGGATCACCATACGAGTGAAGCCCGACAAGAAGCGGGCGACGGCGGTGACGACAGTGGCGGTAGGCGACAAGCTTACGCCAATCAATCCGCACGAGAGTTTTATCCTCCTCAGTTCTGACGGGGATAGGGTGAAGGCGTATACGACCGACCCGAAGCAGGGGGCCCTTCCTCTTGAAGGGGGCGGCAACGTCAGTGAATTCCCGGCTGTGGCCGGGGGAGGGAAATAAACGATGGACGCGGGGAAAGAAGCGATCGAAAAAATCGAGGAACTTGCACTGGATGGCATGACCAAAGAGGTGGATGGCCGGACCTACTCCGTATACGACCTCAAGCCTGTTTTCTATGAGCCCCGTCCCGAACCCGTGATCGTGAAGACACTCTCTGGCTTCGTGGACTTCATCAAAACCAACATCGACTCCCTGGACCTCAAGAAACATGTGATCCATGTGGTCGACCACGAGACTGTGTCGCTGCTCAAAGCTGTCGATGGCGACGATATGAAGCGCGACATCTTCCTCAAGGCGAGCCTCGACGAAGGACTCGAGACCTATCCCTTCGGGAAGTACCTGCAGGTGGAGAGCTTCGTGATCGCACTCAGATCGATGTTCGAACCGGGCAATGATCTTGAAAAGCTCATCACCTACGTGTCGAGGGTGCGAGGCGGGACGAACTTCTCACTCGAGGACGACGGCGTCTCGCAGACAGCAACCGTGGCGAAGGGGGTCTCGGGGGCCCTCACGGAGAAGGAAACGGCGCCCGCGATTGTGAAGCTCCGCCCCTTCAGGACCTTCAGGGAGATCGAGCAGATCGAAAGCGAGTTCCTCTTCAGGATGAAGCTCATCGATACGGAAACGAAAATCGTAGGGGTCGCGCTTTTCGAAGCCGATGGCGGCCGCTGGAGGAACGAGGCCGTGATCAACATCAAGGAATACCTCCACGAAAAACTTCCGGACATGGCGATCGTCGCGTAAGTGCGCGGGCACGGTGGGCGCCGAACCTAACGTGCCCATTTCCCATTCATAATTGGCACAAGGGCACCGTGTTTCGGCCGGGCCCGGCAAATGAGCGTAGGTGCGGGGAGGAACCTGGAAATGACGTGGAAGTAATGATGGCCAGATCGAGCCGAGTGGCGTAGGTCGGGGCGGCAGGGATGGGCCCTGCCGCTCTCGCGGATTCATCGGACCCGCTCCATTTTCAAGAAGGAACGGTGAGTGGGATTGCGCGAACGGGGACGGTCCTGCCCATTCACTGGATTCCGGCCTTTCGGGGCGGGCGGTGCGGGGAACCGTCCATTCTCCCGGAGGATCGGATCGACGTGGCAACGAGGAGAGCTTTCAGTAATGCGGATTGAGACCATAGGCGATGCAACCTTGTATCTGGGCAACAGTCTCGAGATCATCCCGACGCTCGTGCATATCGACGCCCTGATAACGGATCCGCCCTATTCATCGGGAGGGCGGACGAGCCAGGAGCGGTCACGGAGCACTTCTGAAAAGTACCAAACGACGGGGCTCAAGCATTACTTCGCCGATTTCGCGGGCGACAACAAGGACCAGCGGAGCTGGATGCTGTGGATGTCGATCTGGCTGTCGCACGCGATGAAGAAGCTTTCGGAAGGGGGGATGGTGTGCCTCTTCAGCGACTGGAGGCAACTGCCGGCGTGCACGGACGCGCTACAGATGGCAGGCCTCGTGTGGAGGGGGATCGTGGTCTGGGACAAGGTGAACGCGCGGCCCATGCCAAACCGGTTCCGTGCCCAGGCAGAGTACATAGCCTGGGGAACGAACGGGCAGCGGAGCTTCGACACGAAGAGCGCGTCGTATCACGACGGTGTCTTTTCGATCAAGGCGCCGTCGAGCAAGGAGCGTGAGCACTCGACGCAGAAACCGGTTGAGCTCATGGACCGGCTTGTCGAGGTGGTACGTCCGGGAGAGATCGTCTGCGATCCGTTCATGGGGTCGGGCACCACGGGCGTGTCGGCTCTGCGGCTGGGGAGAAAGTTCATCGGATGCGAGGTTGTGCCGCATTACTTCGATGTGGCGTGCAGGCGCATGGAGGAGGTCTGCGGCCAGAAGAGGAAGGAGTCCAATGATTGACATCCTGGGCGAATTCGACAGGGCCTCCCTGAAGCTCTCGTTTGCGAAACTCCATGAATCCACGGTGTCCGTGTTCAGGAGCCTCGACGGCTCGGGTCTCGATGAGGGGGAAGTCGTCGCGGTTGTTCTCGGGGCGATCGGCAACCGCGAGCTTCGGGGAGAGGTAGAGCCGCTGATCAAGCTGTGGTACGAGCGGTGGAAGAGGGAGTCTCCGGAGGTGGAGCATGACAAGTAGGGAGATCGGCCAGTCCGTCGGGCGGTCGGAGCGGCGGGTCGAAGAATGGGCGAAAGGAGCTGGCGCGAAAACCGCGTCGATCGGCGCGAAGATCGCGGAGGCCAGGAAGGCGGGAAAGGCCGCGGACTACGACCTCGACGAAACTTGCCTCATCATCGAGATGGGGCTCGGGAAGAATGCGGCGGGGATCTACCGCGCGAATGCGCTCAGGGCGCCGGCGGCCGGGGACAAGCGTCTCGACAGGCTCGAGGTCATGGTCTCGGACCTCGTGAAGGCCGTGTGCATCCTCACCCGACAACATGCCCCGGAGAAAAGGCTTTCCGAACCGCCGGAACTCTCTCCGCGGGAAGCGCTGCGGAAACTCGTCGAGGGATGGGCCCGCGATCATGGCCGCTGCTACCACGAGGCGTGGTCGAACCTCTATCGGGAGTACGGATACCGCTATCGGCAGGATATCGTGCGGGCGGCGAAGAATCGGGGCATGTCGGTGCTCGACTACGCCGAGGAGGAACTCTGCCTGGGGCAGCTCATGGTGCTTGCCTACTACCTCTATGGGCAGAAGGAACCCGCATCGGAGGGTCAGGGATGAAGGGGCGCGAAGGTATGAATAAAAGGGAGGAGATAACCGCCGCGCTCGACGCGGCATATATGTGCGGGCGGAATCGGTTTGACAAGACGGGATGGGCTCCCAAGAGGAAATATCTGGCGGACAGGTTGATGGCCGCACTCTCCCCGGCTGAACCAGATGTGAAGACAGCCTCTCCGGATGGGACGGCTCCGGGGAGAGAAGAAACCAGCCTGCTCGACGAGATACTCTCAGGGATGCACTGCCCCAATGTGAAGGATATCCCGCTGTTTCTCGCCGAGATACAGCGCCTGCGGGCGAGGCTGGAGCGGCATGAGGGACGATGCCATGCGGCCCTTGCAGAGGTAATGGACGTGCCGGGCATTGTGGACGCCATGCCCGTGTCGGTCTATGACAGCGCCTGCGCCGCCCTTAACGGAAATCTCCATGACTGCAATACGTGCAGTCATGTCAGTGACCAGGGGCTCTGCACGATTGCCAAGGGCGTTGAGTGCAGATCCAGCCGGCGTTATGACCCTGTGTTCCCCGATAAACCGCCAACGGACTTTTACGAGGGCGTCTCGGCCAGCAGAAAGGATGCCGGTCATGCCTAGCCGCGCATGGTTAAGAGGAGCGCAGAGGGAGGTAGGGGCGTGAATAAAAAAACGGGTTTCGAACTTATCAAAAAAGGCAATCCAGGAGAGTACTGGACCGACAGGGCGATAGCCTTCGCCCATGATAATTGGGACCTTCTTCGCGCTCTTGGGCTGCTTGCTCTCAGGGCATGTGAGAAAGATCCCGACGGCCGCGAGGGATTCAACATGACTTACTTCCATGCCGGCACGGCAGATCTGCTCGCCGAAGTGATGCGAACCCAGATCAATGCATTCCGTGTTCTGCCCTTGGAGCATGGAAGGGAGGAGCGCGTTCTACCGAGGGATTTTGTCCTCGATTTAGCATGTGCAGGTGATGGTTGCTGGGACCCTCCAGCTACCATGGAGGTGCTACGAAAATATGGCTATTGCATGGAAGCCACTGCTGAATCCGAGCCGAAATGGGACGAGACAACTGTCAAGGAATCTTTGACAGTTGAGCCCGCTGCCACCGCGTCTGAGGAGAGCGAGATACACGATTGTTCGACATGCCTATGGGATGCTCCTGACGACTGCATGTCACCGCATGGCTGTGACGATCCCGGATTTACTGGATGGGAGCCTCGCGCCGCCTTGGACTCGGAGCGGGAAGCGGAGGAGCGCGATGAGATAACGCAGGTCGAGACAGCAATCGGTGTGCTTTATCACGGAACATTAGCCGCCCCCGGAAGCGCCTTTAGTCGCTGGAAAGACGACGCTATGGCGAGCCTCGCCACCCTTCACGCCGCGCTCGCCGACCGGGAGAAGGAGCGACAGGCGCTAGTGGCGCTCGTTGAGCGCATCGATAACGTCGTCCCCTATGTAACTGCAACGCTCCACAACTCAAAAATCGGAGATGAGTCAGAGTGGTTTCAAGTCCACGCAGGGCGCGCTCATTCGAGTATTGTACAGCTCGAAAATCTCCGTTCCGAGGGCCGCGCCGCTATGGGCAAGAAGGAGTCACCTCATGCCTAACCATTCTCGCAGGGCGTCGCTGAATCACGTCCGACATGCTCTCCTCGGCTATCAGGCGATGGCGAGGCGGACTGGAGACGTGCAGGCACTCGCATCAGCCCAGGCTGGACTCGAGGAGCTCACCAGAGTCGAGCGGATTGTCGCCGATGCGGCGATGAAGATAGAGACGGCAGCCGATAGTCAGAAGGCTCAACCATGAGCCGTGAATCAATCTTTCATGAGATTGACGCCGAGCGCAAGCGTCAGGACGTGCAGTGGGGCGTGCAGGCACACCCCATGGTTCCCGCCGATGCTCCGGTTCTCTTCTTCAAGAAGGCGGCCGAGTACGCCCGGAACAACTGCGACAAGCGCGCAACGCTTGGCACGGCGAGCTGGTACGACATTCTCCGGGAGGAGTTCTATGAGGCTTTCGCGGAGGATTTTCCAGTCCGCCAGCGTGAGGAGCTCGTTCAGGTTGCGGCTGTGGCCTTGGAGATCATCGAGAGCATTGACCGCGCTGCCGGAAGGAAAAAATCGTGAGCGATAAATACAGCATCGAGCATGTCGAGCGGATGTTTGATGACGTGACCGGAGAGTATTTCGAGGTTGGTCCGGACTCTGACGGGCTGGACCTCATTGCAATCCGCTGGGGCGATGATCCTGCACATCCCGATGGTGAATGCCCCGGCATGAACGGGACACAGGCCCGACTGCTTGGTGAAATGCTTATGCGCGCCGGGGATCGGGCGGCAAGGGCTGACGATGGCGGAGGACGGGTATGAGGCGCGGGCAATCACAGAGTGAGGCTTCGAAACAGAAGATCAGCGCCTGGAACAGTGAGTACAAGGGGAAACCCTGCATCTGTATCACGACCGGCAGGGCGTACAGAACCATCTCCTCGGCGGCTGAAAGCCTCGGGAAGAGAGTGGGCGTTCAGGTTCGGCCGATCCAGATTTCCCGCGTGTGCCACGGGGAGCGGAATACGGTCCATGGCCATGTCTATCGGTTCATCCGGGGGATAGGGGCATGAAGATTCTTGTGTCTGGAAAAGCGGATTTGAGGTCTGGGGTCCGGGGCGGCCGTCATGACGGGCCAGAGGTTCTCCTGGGCTGGGGCTCCGATGGTCTCCTGAAGGCCACCTCGATTCAAAAGAGAGGTGCGTGATGGCGGTGTTCAGGACTATTCAGTGTTCCTTCTGGAACGATCCGGATCTCGTCGACTCGTTTACGCCCGAGGACCGGTACTTCTACCTGTACCTCATGACGAACGAGCACACGAGCCAGTGCGGGATCTACCAGATCTCTATCAAGCAGATTGCCTTCGAGACGGGGTACTCGATCGAGACCGTGAAGGCGCTCCTCGATCGCTTCGAGAGGCTGCACAAGCGGATACGGTACAACCACGAGACGAAGGAACTCGCCGTCAGGAATCACCTCAAGTATAACGGCCCGACGAGCGCTCAGGACAACACGTTCAAGCGGATTGTGCAGGAATTCGGCCAGGTTCAGGACCGTTCGTTGATCGGGTATGTCGTGAATGCGGCGGAAGCCCCTTGCAAGGCCCTTCTAAGCCCCTTCGTCAAAGAAGAAGAGAAAGATAAAGAGAAAGAACAAGAGGAGGAGCCCCTACCCTCCCCTTCAGAGCCCGTTCAGGCAGAAAAGGAGGAGGAAGCACCTCCCCACTTCGCCGTGGCAAACCACTGGTATGCCCGGTACGCCAGGGAGACATCGAGGCTCATCTCACCTTCCGGCAAGGACCACCTCCGGGGCCGCGAGCTTTACCAACGGCTCTCGGGGGACATGGCCCTCATCGACAAGGCGATCGACATGTACTTTGACCGCTGGGAAGACCTCTGGTACGCCCGCAAGGGAAAGCGTGCGCACTACACCCCCGATTTCTCGTTCGCGTGTTTCTGTTCGCACATCGATGCGCTTCTCGCCGAGTCGTCCACGGCCCCCACGAGAGCCACGCCATCGATCACCGAAGCCGAGGCCGCCTGGAATGCGCTCCCGGACGACGCAGATTATCTGGGGCGGGAGGATAGTCATGACTGACATGCTGGACTTCTTCCTCGACCGGGTCGAGGCGTATTTCGGGAAGTATGCAACGGCGGAAATACGCGGGGATGTGAGGCATCTCCTCTCTTGGCGCATCGCCCCCACGAAGGCGCACCTTGACGCCGTCCTCGAGGCGATGAAGCTCTCCCAGCCGATACGCTTCGGTCCTCCCGATGTCGCGACGACGCTCGCGGCGATCATGGCCTGGGAGAAGGAACAGGACTGTACCCTGAGGCCTGCCAAGGCGTTCTCAACGGCAGAACCGGTGACGGACGAGGAGAGCGCAAAGCCAACCGCCGAGGACATGGCGGAGGTCCGCGGGATCTTCGAGGCGCAGGCGTCCCACAATCCCGTCGCGTCGATCGTCCTCAGAATGATTGACGGAGACGGAAGGGGCGCCCTCAAGCCCCTTGGCGGAGCATGATGATGAGCATCGCCCCGGTCTGCGCCCAGCTGTACCAGTATCTCTGTGCCGAGGCGAAAGTGGGAGGCTATGCGCTCGCGGTTCACGGTTCGATGTCCCGCGACATGGACCTCATCGCGGTTCCGTGGACCGACGAGGCCGAGAGCGGCAAAGAGCTCCTGCAACGGATCTGCCAGGCGGTTGGCTGCGATGCCGTCGAAGGCCCGTACGTGAAGCCCCACGGCAGGAAGGCCTGGGCAATTCTCCTCGGGGGAGACGCGTATATCGACCTTTCCGTCATGCCCCGAGAGGGAGAATCGGGATAAGGCGATGGGCGGGAAGAAAGCGGATCCGGGGCGGCTGTGCCAGGCACTCAATGCCGCCACGGCAAAGTATCTGGCGGCGGGTCGGGATGAGACCATCCTCTGGTTCGAGATGCATCCGCTCCTCGAGCGCTTCGCCTATCAGGTGGCGAAGAACATGCTCGCACAGCGGGGAACCTTCAGGCGCCCCGACGAGATCGGAGCCATGGCCGAGGAGATAGCCGACTTCATCGTGAGACGCTACCTCAGAGATGAGCACTTCATGATCAAGCTCTATGGGCCCTATATCAGGCTGCGGGTGCTCTCGTGTCTCGGCTCATCCGTGCCCACGCTCTATTTTTCCGAGATCGCTGACGATTACGACGGCAGTGAGCTCGCTGCACAGCCGGCCGGTTTCACGGCCAAGCCCGACGATCATGCGAAACGGTCCCCGGATCGGTATCTCTCTCAAAAGGCAAGGCGCAAGATCCGTGACGAGGAAGTCCGGCGGGTAGAGGCGCTCAGGAAGGTCGGCGGCAGGGCACCGTCGTCCGGAGCGATCTGGAACGGCTATCCCCCTGTCGTAGCTTCGCAGTCCGGGAACGATGAAGTCGAGCCAGCGATCCCCTCAGGCGTCCACTGGAAACAGGGAGAACTGGGATTCGCGCTGTGCTCATGAGCATAACCCTATATATTTTAAAAGCCAGACACTAGTTCCTTATAACTTTGATGATATGGGCAAGACAACTCTTGGCTGTATAGACACCAGTTCCGGATATCGCGCTAGTATCTTTGATGAGATATCTATAATTTTAGGTGCAATAATACTAACTATTAAAGCATATCTAATACGCCCCGCGCTACCTGTCTTCATACCCCCTTCTCGCGCATTGTAATGTATATCAAATATAGGATCCTTTAGCGTTGATGCTCTATATCTCTGTGCGCCATGCAATGGTCACTGATGTCCATACTTGCTCATCGTCAGTTTTGACCTTTCGGAATTCCTCTTCTCTATTCGAGTTTATGGTCAATCGGAAGTGCTTGCTTAATTCGTCGATGTCTTGATGAAAATGCAAAACGACTTCTTGACCGCCCAATAATAAGGTACCATTCTATCTCTGTTTACCGGAAGCAAGGCCGGCCAAGCATTGGATACCACTCAGCAAAGGGACCGTATTGAAAATGTGTGACGCTTCCAAAAGACTAATCGCCATCGATGGCTATTATCGCGACCTAGTCCAGCGCCAGGGCGCGAACGAGACCTACAAGCGGGAAAAATTCCTTGTCCTTCTCTCCGAGCTCTTTCCCACCCAGAAAGAGGCCGTCGCGAAGTACATAGAGGGCTCAGAGACCCGTGTCGTCATCAAGACAAAGCCCGGCAAGGGCAGCATAGACGCGTATTACGGCAACCTCGTCATAGAATTCGAGCGCGACCTCGGCGTCAAGGCCAAGTACGAGGAGGCCTGCCGGCAGATACGCGAATACGTATCCGGCCTCTGGAACGAGGAGGGGGGGCGGCGGCGACCCTATATCGGCATCGTGACTGACGGCCTCCGCTGGGTCTGCTGGCACCCGAAGGCCAGGCGGGGCGGAGCTCAGCTCAAGCCGGGTGACATCGAACTCGCCCCGAAGGAGGAGATCGTCCTTTCGAGCGCCGAGCCGGCTGCCCTGGGCGAATTCTACCATTTTCTCGACCGGAATTTTTTCCGCGAGCAGCTTCTCGCGCCGACGACGGACGCTTTCAAGAAGGACTTTGGCCTCGAGGGCGCGCTCTGGGACGATCTGCAAGAGGCTCTGAAGGAAGCCTTCACCGCGCACAAGGCTGACTCCGACGTGGAGACTGCCTTCGAGCAGTGGGGCAAGTACCTGCAGTACAGCTATGGCTCGGTGGACGCCGATCTCGACCTTTTCATCAGGCACAGCTACCTCTCCGTCCTGGCGCGCTTCCTCGTGGCGACGGCGCTCTGGCCTGAGGATGCAGAAACGGGGGACCTTTCCTTCATCCGGGGCGTCGTGACTGGCGAATGGTTCAAGTCGAAGAACATCCTCAACCTCGCGGACGAGGACTTCTTCCACTGGACGGGGAACCCGTCGGTGCTCGACGAGCTCGAGGGCGCCTGGCTCCGCGTCCTCAACCAGCTCAAGACCTATGACTTCTCCCTCCTCGACGAAGACATCCTCAAGGGACTTTACCAGGAGCTCGTGGACCCCAAGGGCCGGCACGACCTGGGCGAGTACTACACCCCGGACTGGCTCTGCGAGCGCGTCGTGGACCGTCTCTTCGATGAGTCGAGTCTCGGTCCCGCCCAGGGGCACATTCCCTCCTTCCTTGACCCGACCTGCGGATCGGGGAGCTTTTTGAGGGCTGCCCTCCGCAAGATCATCGCGATAGTGAGGGAGCAACTGGGAAGCCACGCGGACTGGGACCTCGTGCTCGACGAACTACTCTCGAACGTGGTCGGCGTTGACATCAATCCCCTCGCGGTCATCATATCGCGGGCCAACTACGTCCTCGCGATCAGGGATGAGCTCGCGAGGAAGAAGCGGGCTGTCGTCATACCTGTCTTCCTCGCCGACAGCCTTTTCATGCCGCTCGAGGAGGACACGGGCAAACAGCAGGTGCTCGGCTTCGACGCGGACAACGTGGAGCTGCACTTCCTCGCGGAGAAATTCCTCATCCCGAGGGCTGTCTTCCAGAAGGCGCAGATCTACGACGAGCTCGTCCTCCTCGCCGCCGACGCGGCCACCCATCTCGCGGCTGACGAGGATTCCGAGAGCCTCGAGAGCATTCTCTCCGCGCTGCGGCGCAAGACTCCCTCGCTGCCCGAGGATGTCGTGGGGCAGGCGGCCAACGCCTGCTTCGCCCTCGCACGCGCCATGGAGCGCAAGATAGCGGCGAAGGAAGACCACATCTGGAGCTTCATACTCAGGAACACCTACCGCCCCGCCTTCTTCCGCAAGCGCTTCGACGTCGTTGCGGGCAACCCTCCCTGGCTTTCATATCGCTACATCGCCGATCCCGCATACCAGGCCAGGGTCAAGCACCTCGCTTTGGAGCGCTACGCCCTCGCGCCCAAGAACCAGGCCCTGATGACGCACATGGAGCTTGCGACCGTCTTCCTCGTCCACTCGGCGGACACCTACCTAGCGGCGGGGGGGCACCTGGGCTTTGTCATGCCGCGGAGCCTCTTCAGCGCGGACCAGCACGCGGTCTTCCGCGAGGGAGGCTGGAAAGCTACCTGCTCGGTGAGCGAGTACTGGGATCTCGAGGACGTGAGGCCACTCTTCAACGTGCCCGCCTGCGTGGTCTTCGCTGAGGCTAAGAAAGGGAAGGATCGGAAGAGCTGGCCGGCCCAGTTCTGGTCGGGCGACATGAAGGCCTACCGGAACCTCCCCTGGGAGCGGGCCAAGGCCTACCTCGACCACGAGGACGGGAAGCTCTGGCTCGCCGAGCTCGGCGCGCGAAACGCTCTCGCCCGGACGCGGGGAGCGGGAGCCAAGGGTGGCTCGAGCCCCTACCTCGAGGACTTCTACCAGGGCGCGACCATCGTGCCGCGCAACTTCTACTTCATCGAGGAGCCCTCGGCGGAGGACCTCAAAAAGGACGAGCTCTTTGTCCGCACCGACCCCGAGCAAGCCCGCGATGGCAAGGCGCCGTGGAAAGACATCTTCCTCGAGGGGAGCGTCGAGCGCGACCTCCTCTACAGGACTGCCCTCTCGAAGCACATCCTCCCCTTCTATGTCGAGGAGAAACTGCCCTGGATCGTCCTTCCCCTCCTGCCTCCGGCTTCTGATGGGGGGAAGCCCAGTCTCGCCGATTCGGCGGCCCTCAACAGGGTGGGTCTCCGGGGCGGCGCCGTCTGGTTTGCGAAGGCAGAGGCGGCCTGGGCGAAGAACCGCGGCCAGAAGAAAGACATGAATTTGCAGCAAAGGCTGAATTACCAACAGGGTCTCTTGAAACAGCGGTCAGCAATAGGGAAATGGCTGGTGCTATATAATGCGATAGGAGGCAACATTTCATCAACATTAGTTGAAAAAAGAAACCATAAAGATTTTATTGTTGATTATAAAATGTATTATCTAAATGTAACAACCAAAGAAGAGGGTGAATATTTATCTGGTATATTAAATAGTGAAATAGTGCTCGAAGCGATTCGTCCCTTCCAACCCAAAGGGTTGCTCGGAGAGCGCGGCATCGAAAAAGTTCCGCTTGAGCTTCCGATACCCCGCTTTGACGGAAAGGTGGCTCTCCACGCAGACATCGCGGCAGAGTCGGCAGCGGCGCGCGACCTCGTCGCGGCTGCGGCGAGAAATGGAGCTATTCAGGGGAGTCTGGCTACACGCCGACGAATCGCCCGCGAAATTGCAGCGGTCCCGCTCGCTCACCTCGATGAATTGGTGAAGCTGCTGCTCAAGCAGTGAGGGAAGTTTTCCACCATGCCGGCTTGGGTTTCACAAAGCCGGCAACTCCGGTCACTAAAATGCCGCATAGAAGAGCATCGGGCCATACTCGTCTGGGCCCGTTATTCTTGGTGAGAAATTCTACTCGTCATGCCGTCAGGCACAGGTCAAAATAGAAAAAAGCTATATTTGTAGATGCACCTCTGTAAGTATCCTGGTTGCGGGAAGCTTGTTCAGGGCAACAAGCGGTACTGCGAACAACATGAGGTCCGGGGCAGGGAGCGAGACGACGAGATGATGGCCCGTCGGCTTGCGACTGCCGGGATGTTTCCCCACTCGCCGAGTCCGAACCATGACCTCTATCGCACGGCCAGATGGAGAGCCATAGTCCAAGGCATGACGAAGGCCTCCGGGGCACGGTGCGTCTACTGCGGCTCGAGGGAGCGGCTTGAAATCCACCATCCTATTCCTCCGCGGGGAGACGAGGAACTCTTCTTTGCCCCAGCGAACCGCGAGATTGTCTGTCATGATTGCCACACAAGGATTACGCTCGCTGAGGTTCTGGCGCGGAAGCGCGGGACCAGGGGGGTCTTTAAAAAAAAGACCCAATTAAAATCATGACCTCAGCCGCATATCAAACACACACAAAGCCAAATTAAAAACTTTTTTGGGCCGGACGATTATCAAGGGGCAGGAAAGGATGAAACAAGGTGGGCGGGCAAGGATCCGGCGGCTTTGGGGGCCGGCCGAAGAAGAGCCTCAGGGAAAAAGCGCTTGAAGGGAACCTGCGGAGCCGTGACGGCCAAGTCGGGGTTGAAGCCTCATTCGTTTCGTCTGTACTTCATATCGAGCGGCCGAAAGCCATATCCGATACAGAGGCGATTCATGCCTGGGACGCCATTGTCCCCGTGCTCTGCGCGTCGGGGAGGATTTCGGCGGAAGACGTGCCCTCCGTCATACGCATGATGGAGGCATACCAGGACACGATCAGGCTTCAGGGGCTTCTTTCCTCCGCGCTCGCGGGGAAAGACCTCAAGGTCATCCGGGGCCTTTCAACCGCGCTCAACATCAGGGAACGTCTCTTCATCCTCTATGCTTCGCGCTTTGGCGTCACGCCGAGCGACCGGGCCCACCTCGCCCTCGGCATGTCGCAGGCCGGTAAGAAAAAGAAGTCCCTCCTCGATGAGGTGGCGGGCGGGGGAGACAAGCGTACATGAGGGGCATGCTCTATTCCTCCTATCTCTCCTGGGTGAGGAAAAATCCGGCGAAAGTTCCCCAGTCCATCAAGCGGCTAATGAACCGGATTGTCGAACCGGCACTCAAGGACGAAGGCAACGTCTACGACGACTCCGAGCCGCGGAAGATCGAGGCATTCTCCCGCGGCCTCGTTCTCGACAAGGCGGGCTCACGGCTCGAGCTTCTCGACTGGCAGCGATTCCTCATCGCACTGCTCTTCGGCCTCAAGGACAGAAGAACGGCCGAGAGCGTGTTCTCGGAAGTATTCCTCTTCATCGGCAAGAAGAACGGAAAGACGTCGTTCTCCTCGATGCTCGCCCTCTACCTGATGCTAAAGCTCGGGAACGGGCAGGTGATTCTCGTCGCCACGGATTACCAGCAGTGCGAGATCGCCTTTCAGGTGATTCTCGGCATCATCGACAATACGCCAGAACTCAATGAAGCGCGCGAACTCGACGAGATCTATGTGAATGAGCGGGGGCATACGATTCTCTACCGGGAGAATGCCACGACGATCGTCTGCTTCCCGGAGACCAGGATCAAGTCGGCACAGGGCAAGAATCCGGACTTCCTCTTCTTCGACGAGATAGCGTCGTACAAGAGCCGCGAGATCATCACGAAACTCACCTCTGGACAGAACAAGCGTGGCGCCATAACGATCTATGCGACGACCGCGGAGACGAACCTCACCAATCCGGGCAAACTCGAATATGATCGGGCGTTGCTCACGCTCGCCGGCAAGGCCAAGGTCGGGCGGTATCTCCCGATTGTGTATGAGCTCGATCAGAAAGACGACTTCAACAATCCGGCGACCTGGATCAAGGCGAACCCGAGCATCGATGTCGTGAGGCCCTCCTCGAAAATCCAGGACGGGCTCACCGACCTCAAGAGCATGCCCGTGAACCTGGCGAGCTTCAGGGCATATATGCTCAATCAGTGGTCGACCTTCTCGGACGAGCGGATCAGGGACGACGAATGGCAACAGTGCCTTGACAACTACACGAAATACAGGGAGCTTCTGAGCCCTGAGAAACTCAAGACCTGCCCATGCGTCATGTCGGGCGATCTTTCGAGAACGACCGACTGGACCGCGATCGGGATGGTGTTCTATATCCAGGCGGTCGACCGGTATTACTTCCTACATAGGTTTTTCATTCCGTACGGCCGCCTCGAAGAGAAGCTCGTACTCGAGGGCGAGCAACTCCGGGGCTGGATCGACGAGGGGCTCCTCATTGCGAGCCACGATGGCGCGCTGGACGGGACGATCAACATGGCCGAAGTGGGGGCGGAGTGCATGAAGTGGCATAAACAGTTCCCCGACGTCATGGCCTTCGCCATCGACCCGGCCCATGGCATGGCACTCAAGGAGTATCTCGGGGAACACGACGTGGAACTCTTCAACAAGCTCGTCGACTTTGAGCAGGGGTACGGGAAAGTGGGGCCGGCGACGACGCTCTACTATGATTCAGTTCTCACGGGCAAGGTCATTGATCCGAACCCGATCATGGACTGGCAGCGTTCACAGGCGTCTGTATTCCGGGACAAGAACATGAACATGCACTTCGTGAAGCCAGGAGGCGCGCAGTCAGCGGCACGGATTGACGGCATCGACCAGAGTCTCTTCGGTCTCAAGGTGCTCGTCGACAACCTGCCAAAGAGCGGCGCCCTGCTCAAGGTCCCCTCGAAGGAGGAGCTTGATGCACTCCCCGACATCGAATAGGGAAAAGAGCTATATGCCATGTGAGAATCGGAAAGCTTGAAATCCGCTTCGGCGGAAAGCGCGCAGAACAGCGGTCATTCTATCCTGAAACAGGGAGCATCTACGCGTCGTCGGGTGATCAGGTTCCGGAAGGCGCAAATCCCACTGCTGTCGCCTGCGAGAACCTCATAGTCAATACGCTCTCGACGATACCGCTCCACCTCATCGCCTACATAAAGGGCGGCGGTCAGGTGCTCGCCAGCTTTCACCCGCTCTTCAAGCTCATCGAGGACCCTTCGTATGAAGAATCGAGCTCACTTTTCTGGAGCACGATGATCCGCCACATGCTCGCTGGAAATGCGTTTCTCTACAAGAACCGGGACGCTGATGGAGTGCCCATCTCCCTCTCAATCATCGACCGTTCCAAAGTCATCGTGAGCCGCGATCCCCTCACCCATGAAAAGCTCTTCACCATCGAGGGCGTGAAGCATACATCCTACGATGTTATTCATATCCCCTATCCCGGGATCGGCTACAACGGAACGCTCGGGCGGTCACCACGGTCGGTGGCCTCCCCCCCCCTCATAGCGCTCAACAACCTCCTCCTCGACTATATCCGGCACAATTTCGATAACAACATCGGTCACCGGATCCTCTTTGAGCTCGGTGACACCTACAAAAACCAGGCGCTCGAGGACGTCTATAAAGCAGTCGTCCCGTTCATCAACAAGTACCTCACCGGGCCCATGAATGCGGGGAAGCCGGGGCTCGCGCCGAAGGATACGAAGATCCACGATACGAACCAGAACGTGAGCGCTCACGACGAACTCTCGTCGCTCCTCAAGTTCCTCGAATCTCGGATCGCGGCATGCTACGGAATTCCCTCAGAAATGATCGACGGGACGAACCCCTACAACTCCCTCGAGCTTCGGGAAGCCAATTTCCTCGAGCGGACCATACGCCCCCTGGGCGAGCACATCGAGGACGCCCTGAGGAAGGGGCTCGTCTCCCCCGCGGACACGAATATCGATCTTTCATACGACTACGATGCAGCCGTGCAGACGGACACGAAGAGCAGGATCACCATCGCGTGCCAGCTTTTCGCCGGAGGGCTTCTCTCCCTCGACGAGGCGCGGGCACGGGCGGGGTATCCCGCGATTGGCGGGGACCTCGGCGACCTTCATGTGGCGCCGACGGGGAATCCGCCACCACTCACGGAGGACTGGCTCAAGGCGAAGCTCGAGGAGCTCGAGGCGGGGAAACGTTCGGCCCCGCGTGACATCGACGGGCAACTCCAGTCCCGGATGGTTCCACTCGACGATCGGTTCATGCGGTCGATTGAGCGCCTCATCACCGAAAGCAAAAAAACAGCTATATCCCCTTGAGGACCAATGGAATGGACAAGACGCTCGTGACGCGGGTGCTTCCCTGCAAACTCGAAATACGGGACACCGGAAATGGCGAACGACACATCATCGGGCTCATCCCGTACAACCAGCTGTCGGTCGACATCGGGTTCGGCTACTTCGAGGTTATAACCCCGACCGCCTTCAACAAGACGCTCGCGGACGGAGCCGATGTAAAGGCACTCGTCTCGCACGACACCTCGAAGATCCTGGGCCGCGTCGCGAACCGGATGCTTGTCCTCACGAACACGCCAGCGGGGCTGCAGTGCGACCTCACCGTGGGGAATCAGTCATACGCGCTCGACCTCTACGAGAGCGTGAAGCGCCAGGATGTGACGACCATGTCCTTCGGTTTTTTCATAGACCAGGAGGATGTGACTTACGACGATACGGCGGGGACGGAAACGCATTACCTCAAGTCGGTAGCGCTCGTCGAAGTGAGCTTCGGCGTGGTGTTTCCGGCATATCCCGCCACAGAGAGCGAGGCGAGGTCCCGCTCCCTCAGGAGAGGACAAAACGCCGAACCGGTCGGCGTGATCGATAGCATTTTCGACGAGCTGCTCGAGACGAGCGCCGTTCACACGATGGCCCCGGCCACGGCCACCGCCGCGAACACGAATACACTCGAGAACGTGCTCGAGGGAATGTTTTGACAAAAGGGAGAAGAGTATGAACGCGATGACCATGATGCATACGAGAGGCGCCGAGCCGCAGGGGGCGGGGAAGCCCGCGAGCGAGAAGCTGAGCGACGAAGAGCGAGCCGAGAAGCTCAAGGCGAACATCAGGGCCGCCTTTGAGGGCGAGGCCAACAATGCCAAGACGGCCCTGGCTGCGGCGCTCGAAGAGGGGAAGCGGTCGCTCGCCACGGGGGCGACCGAAGCGAACGCCAAGCTGCTCGAGGGGGCAAAGCGGAGCATCGCTGATGAGGCAAAAGCGGCGGTCGCCAAGGTGCTCGACGAAGCGAAGCGTTCGCTGGACGATGCTGGCGCGGCGCTCAAGAAAGACCTCGAACGCGAGCGCGCTCAAGCGCCGGGGCGCCAGAAGGAAGACGACGTGAAGCCGTGCTACCGGGCGTTCAAGGAGGCGATGGTCCAGGCGGCGACCGAGCACCGGGCAGTGACGATCGGAACCACGGGGACCGTACAAGTCGTGCCGAACCTCGTATCGGACGGCATCAAGAACTATTCGAAGATCACACAGGGTTTTTCATACTTCTTTGGTCCGAACGCAGAGACGGTTATTCCGCTCATCGGGATACCCGACGAAGCGGTGATAGCCGAAAACGGCGACATCACGAACGACACAGCGACGACCCTTGATTCGTGCGAGGTGAAACCGAAGGCGCACGTAGTGCTGCTGCCGATCAGCGCCGAGTCTCTCCTCATGAGCGGAGCGAACATCGAAGCGCAGCTCCCCGCGATTTTCGAGAAGGCCTTTGGCAAGGGCATGGCGAGCGGAGCCATGCAGGGTGCGGGCACGGGAAACCTCATGACTGGCTTCTTCGCGGCCGCCGCGCTCTCCCTCACCGAGACCTGCGCCGCGGCGGGAAAACCCACGTGGACCGACATCATGACGATCGTCCTCGACGCCAAGGACATGTGGGATGATGCCATCCTCATCCTCAACCCGACCTTCCTCGCGGGACTCCTCGCCGACACGAGCACGGAATCGGCTCCTCTCAAGGCGGCATTCCTCATGACCGGCGCCATCCTCGGCATGCCCGTCATCGCCACGGGGTACGCCCCCAGCAACACCGCTAGCGGCGCCGTGCTCGCCGTGGCCGGCCCACTCTCCAATTTTGGAGTCGGCATCGCCGAGCAGATGGTCGTCGAGCCCATCGTCTCGGCCACGAGCACCCAGCGCCTCTTCAGGGCAACCATGTTCTACAACGGGAAGCCGATCTCGAAGACGAACGGCTACGCCCTTCTCGCAAAGTAGGAGACCAGCGTCTGGCGGGCCCACCAAAGGCCCGCCAGACGCTCCTTTTCCAGGCATGGCAATGCTCGTAAGCCTTGAGACCTACAGAACACTCATCGGAGCGGGGCAGAGCGATTCTCTCCTTACGGAAGCACTCGGAACTGCCCAGTCGATCATCGAGGAGCACCTCGAGTATTCCCTCGAGTCCTCAACCCGGACTCGATCATTCGATGGCTTCATCGACCGGGCCCTCCCTCTCCCTGGCTACTTCATCACGAAGGTCGAAACGGTCGCCCTGAATGGCAATAAGCTCCCCGCCGATGCCTACTCGCTCGACGGATATTTCCTCGTCCTCGTCTCGCCACCCGCGCGGAGCGATGCACTCGTCGTCGCCTACACGGCGGGACTCACCCAGGATACTGTGCCACAGTCTATAACGCTCGCCATCTCGCTCATTGCACAGGCGCTCCTGGCGAATGTGGGCTCCGCAGGCATCGCGACAAACATCAACTATGGGGCGGGCGGTGCCATCAGCCTCGACCCCTCGCGGTATTACAAGTACTTCGACCTCGTCGACCGCTACCGGGAGGCAGTATGAGCGGAATGGTTGGCCTCTCGATCGAAAGCAACCTCGACGATGTCGAGAAGGAAGTCAGCGCGCTAGGCCTCTGCATGCCGGACCTCGACCGGAAGATTCTCTCCCGGGTGAGCTTGAAGGGACGGGCAAAGCTCCGAAAGGCATACAAGGCCTCAGGCATACATACTGCCAGAGGCGACCTCTACAAAGCCATCTTTGCAAGCGCGAAATCGGGCGAAGTAGCCTATTTCGGGGTCGCCTCGAAGCAGCATTACAAGTTCATCCCCATCAACTATGGAGAAGAGCTCAGGCCCACGCGAAACGATTTCCTCCTTTTCCAGGGCTCCAACGGCGACTGGCACCGCGTCCGGAGTGTGCATATAAAGGCGCATGACTTCTTCGCCGTCGCTCTCAACTATGTAAACTCACCTGAATTTCAGGAGGACATCGACCGCGTCGTCGACCGCGAGGTGTCCCGGATGTTCAAGATATAGGAGCACGGAAATGGTGACCGACTTCAAGCTTGTAGGCGAGCTCGTGACCGAACTCAGGACTGCCCTCGCCTCGGAGCTCCCCGCCATCCGTGCAAAAATCTCGTCCGATGCCATCCCCCTTGACGACTTCGCTGGCCTCTACGTCGGCTTCTTTGATCCAATCGCGAAGAACCTCCGCCCTGCCCTCTTCATCGTCCCTGGGGCCCTCACTCCTGAAAACGACCGAGGATCCTTCTCCACCTACGAAGCCAAACTCCACGTCGATCTCTTCGTCGTCTCCTCGCGGAAGACCGACGATGACGAGCTCGCAAGCTACGAACTGTACAACTACGTGAAGGAACTCGTGGTCTTCGTGAATGGCCACCTCGACAGGTACCGCCTCTCAGGCGACATCGAGTTCTACGAGGCACTCGGAGCTGACAGAAACCAGCGATGGGCAACCATCGGCATCTCGGCCGATACCGAAATCCGATCATAGGGACCTTTTTGAACGCTATATGGAGTAAGGGGAAAAGGCAATGTATAAAGGAGTCAACAAGGTACTGCAGATAGGGCCAGAGAGCGTGTATGGCACCCTGGCCAAGATGGACTCGGTGCTCAACTACACGAGCGAGTCCCTCAAGGCGAACGTGGACAAGAAGGAGGAGGAAACCCTCCTCGTATCCAAATTCGCGAAAGCCCTCTCGCTCAACGGAATATCGGTCTCGGGGGATACGGCGCTCATCCTGAAACCGGAGAATCTCAAAATCCTGAAATATGGCTTTCTGGAAGCCGCCGATCCCACGAGCGTAGCGACGGGCGTCTACAAGGACACCCTCGTCGCGCTTCCCCAGAGCGCAAGCCAGCAGCCCGCCTCGATCCTCATCGATCGCGGCGCAAGTATCGTCGGCTACGTCGGCCTCATACTATCGAGTCTCAAACTCGAAGGCAAGGCGGGAGAACCAATCAAGGCTACCCTCTCCTGGAAGGGACAGCAGGAACTCGACGATCAGGCCCTCGCCTCCGGCCTCGCTACTCCCAGCCTCGAAAGCTTCTCGACCTTCGAGGGCACCATCTCGATCGGCGGTACCGACATCAACGGCCTCGTCCAGTCCATATCCGCCGAATTCGACATGGGCCTCGACGATCCAGGGAAAACGCAGGGCTCCGGCCTCTATTCCCTCGAACCACTCCACGGAGAAAAAACCGGCAAGTTCGAGGTCACGGCCTACTGGGACGACGCCATCGACTCCATCAGAAAAGCGTTCGCCAAGAAGGACGCCTACGCAGAGGTGGCTCTCTCCTGGCAGTCCCCGGCACTCATAGCGACCGGCTATCCCTACAAGATCGGAATCACGTGCCCAAAGGTAAGCATTCAGGACAGCGCCACGTCAATTGCCTCGAAGGACAGGCTCACGGCCAAGATCGAGGGCAACGTCACGGAGAACTCGGGGAGCGAGGGTGTGACGATTGAAATCTGTGATGGGACGTCGGCGAAATATTGAGGATGAAGGGAGCTAGCAACAATGGGTATCAATGCCAATGCCGTGAGGGGCATCCTCTCGACGGTCACCGTCGATTATTCCGACTTCTTCAGTGGCGGAGAGGCTTCGGCTGTCCTCAGGGAGCCAACCTATCTGCAGTACCTCGACCTCCAGCACGAGGAGCTCCTCGCGACCGACGACGATGAGCCGCCCGAGGCGCAAAAAAAGGAAGCGGCCAAGACAGGCCATGCCAAAGTGGAACCGGCATCGACGCCGGATTCCGGAACGAAGCCCGTGCCACCTCTCACCCGCGAGCAGGAAATCGCCAAAAACGCGCGAAGCGTCGCCATTATGCAGTGGTTCAGCGCTAACCTCTCGAGCCTCATCGTCTCGCATACGTTCGATGTGAAGCGCAACGCGGAACTCGCGAGCCTCATCCTCGAAAACAATGAGCTCCTCAGACGAACGGCTGAAGTCTATTTCCCTTTCTTGGAAACCTCGGCGGCAAAGATGCGCTGACGGAACTCACGGCAATCGCCTCCGATTACTTCAGGGGACTTGTCGTCGTCACGGCTCTCAACCGCGAAAGCCGTGACGCCTATTTGTCCTGGCTCTTATACCTCAAATGGTACGATGCACTCCGCGTCGCCGACTCAGGACAGTTCGCCTATCCCCCCTTCGCTGGCCCCTTCTGCGACTGGCCCTATTGGCCAACGCGCTACCTCGAAGCCCTTAGGGACACCTACATCGACTACCTCAAGGAACGGCAGCAGGCAATCACTCAGTCATAAATAGCTATATCTCTTGATGAGCGATCGCGATACGACCATCAAGATAAAAGCCAAAAACGAAACCGATTCCGGAATCGGCGGCGTCATCGCGTCGCTCAAGTCGCTTGACAACGCCGCACAGGGCGTCCAGAAAACCTTTTCGTCACTCGAAAAGCTCACGCTCTTCTCGACCATAGGCGTCGGCGTCAGCGAAGCGGTGAAGGGAGCGGTCGACCTCGCAAACCAGTTCGGCACCGTCGAGCGCACTATGAACTCCCTCAAGGCCTCGCTCGGCGGAAATGAAAGCTCCTTCGAACGCCTCACCGGCTTTATCGACAGCGCTTCGCGGAAAACCCTCGAATCAAAGGAATCCGTCGAACACCTCGTCGCCGAACTCGCCGCTCTCGGAAAAAGTGACAGCGACATCGAGCGTATTACCAACGCCTCGATCGCCCTCTCGAACGTCACGGGCGATTCCCTCGACTCTTCCTTCCAGAAGATCAACGCGACCTTCGCCGGCACAGGTGGCAGACTCGAGAAGCTCATTCCCGAACTGGGCTCCCTTTCCGCGGCTCAGCTCAAGGCTGGAGACGCTGTCGACCTCATCACCGAGAAATTCTCGGCCACCTCCAACGCCATGGCCTCTGGCTGGCTCCAGTCAACCCACAACCTCGGCCTCGCATTCACCGACTTCAAGGAAAAACTCGGTAAGCTCACCTCGGACGCCCTCACCCCCGTCGTGCACGGCCTCACCGAACTCTTCTCCTGGATAAACGCCTCCCGCGACAACCTCGTAAGCGCCACCGCCGTGGTCGGTGCTTCCATCACTGCCATCCTCTCAGCCATCAACCCCATCGCTGGCGTCATCAGCCTCATCGTCACCTCCGTCACTACCCTCATCATCCAGGCCGGCAACCTCAAAATTCTCTGGCTTGAAATCGAGGACGTCGCCCTGCGGGTCGTCAAAAACATAGAGGACGCCATCTCCGCACTCGCAAACGATTCCTGCGCGCTCATAAATGGCATCATCTCCGCCTACGACAAGGTCGCCGCGGCCCTCAAGGGAAAGACAATCGCCTTCGTCGGGAAAGTCGATATCGCCGGCGTGACCGGCCTCGACGATACCCTCGCCTCGATCGATGCAAAAATGGCAGAGGAGCGGAAAAAACTCGAATCCGCTACCGGCGGAAAGGGAAAGGAGCGCGGAAGCCGCGCCCAAAGCTCTGAAACCTCCGAGGCCGATGCATGGATCGCCTCGGTGCAGGCCTCCATGGCACAGGAAACGGCCGTACGCAATGTCGACTTCAACGCCTATGCCGAAGCAGCCAACGCGAACCTATCCGCCGGCGAAAAATTTGAAAAGGCAACGGCCGGCCTCGACGACTTCACCAAGCAATTCCTTTATTATTCAAGCCCCGCCTACCAGGAGGAGCAGGGCAAGCTCAACGCATCCGCCGTCACGAGCCACACAAGCCTCGACGCCGTCTCAACCAAACTGAGCGACTTCTCCTATCTCGACCTCTTCGAGGCCAATATCAAAAAAACCTTTGACGACATCACCGATCAGCTTAAATCCTCCGACCTCGGCGCCGACAACGTAGTCTCCAATTCAGGATCAGAGCTCCTTGAATCCTCCACGGACAATACCGGCAACATGGGATCCCTCATCTCGAGTATCGTCCAATATGGCGGCCCGTTGGGCGTCATACTCTGGGGACTCGAGAAGGTCTTCTCCGGCCTCGTCGCGGTCCTCGCCCCCGTCGTCAACAGCATCCTCGACCCTCTCGCCGGCATGCTCACCATCGTTGGCAAACTGATCGGCAGCCTCCTCACCCCGGCCCTCAGGCTCCTCGAGCCCATCATTGAGTTCATTGGCCGGGTCTTCGTCTGGCTCTACAACACCATCATTGTCCCCGTCTACAACGCAATCAACGAGGTCTTCAACAAAATCTACAACGGCTTCGTAAGCTTCCTCAACGGCATCATCAACCTCCTCAATAAAATTCCCTTCGTCAACATCTCGCAAATATCGAGCACCGCGGAAACCGCCGGCGACCTCTCGAAGATCGATTATGGCGACCTCACCGAAGAGGGTAGCGAGTCGTCCGGATCTAGTGGAGGTTCCTCCGCCTCCTATACCGGCCCCCAGGCCGTCTACATCAACAACTACCTCTATGGGACCTTTGTCACCGAGCGGGATTTCGACCTCCACGTGACCGAGGTCGTTTCCGAAGCCCTCAAGGAATACGGAGTCCTGGGATACTAGCATGGCACCTACCTATACCATCACCGTGAGCTACGACGGCGGAGTAAGCTGGATCGACATCAGCCCCTATGTGGTAAGGAACAGCGTCTCGATGACCTACTCCCTCCACGGAAGCGACGGCCTCGAGCCCAATACGAACTCCGCCAAGTTCTCCGTTATTGGCTACAAGCCGCTCCTCGATGTGCTCCTCACGACCACGGCTCCCGTCTTCTGCTCCATCATGAGGGATGCCAAGCCATTCATGAACGGCATCATCAGCCCCGTCATGAAAGCCATTCCAAGCCCCGCCAGAATCAAGGCAACCGAGCTCACTGTCGAGGACTTCACCCTCTCGAAGCTCAAGAAATGCATACCGTCAACCATCAACTGGTCAGGCTATGCTATCTGCACTCCCGCCGCCCAGACCACCTCCATCGTCCACGCGATATGCTCGGCCGCGGGCGTCGAACTCGCATCATCCTGCCCGGCCATCCCCACCGTCGTCCCCTACCTCTGTATCACCGCTGACGACAAAAAGACCTATTATGATATCCTCAAAACGGTCCTCTTCGAGGCGGGCTACCTCTTCTTCTTCAACCGCGAGGGAAAGCTTGAGCTCTACAACCTCGCCGCCTGCCCAACCTCCTTCTCGGATATATCCAATGAGTTGCTCAACGAAATTGGAAACACCACTTCAAACATCATCTCCCTCGAAAACACGAAGAAACGTGGCAGCTATGACGAAGTAAGGCTCACCTGGTACAAGAAGGAGAAAAAAACAGGCCTTACCGTCTTCGAGGATACTACAGGCGCGAAGAACGGCTATGACTGCTCAATAGACGTGGAATCGGGGAAATACTACCCCGACAAGGATGACGCCTCAGGCATCGTTTATTCGACCTACAAGAACGATTCCTGGACAATCCTCGACGTGCTCGACGCGGCGCTCAAAGAGGAAGACACGGGCCTCTCCCTCGTCACCCCCTTCGAAAACCACGGCAAAAAGTGCCTCTTTTCATACCAGAATCAATCAGGCGCCACGCAGACCATCCATAAGCTCAAGGCGGTTGGAACCGTCTGGGTCCAGAGCGACCTAAACACCACAACCATCGAGATCAACAGCGATGTCCGTGACATCTATGAATATACGTGCGAGTACATCTCAACCCGCTCCGAGGCCGATAGCCTCGCCACCGTTCTCAAAAACTACTACAAGTACAATGTCCTCTCCTTCAAAATCAAGAGCTTCGTCTTCTTCGACCTCGGCTCCTATGTGATGGTCAAGGATTCGGTGAGGCTCGGCAAAACCGGCTATGGCCGCATTCGTCAGATCAATTATGCAACCGATGGCTCCTATACCTACGAGATCGAGGCAATAACCGAATACTCGAACACCGAAACAACGGCGAACACCACTGACTCAACGCAAGGCGCCAGCCTCCCGAACAAGGTCGATGCTGCCCAGGGCACCGCCAACGACGCCCTTTCGGCCATCGCCCTGCGCCCGACCTATATCGAAATCATGACCGGCTTCAAGGAGGGCGGAGGAACGACTAACCCCGTCGCTCCCGTGATCTCTGCCACTTCGGGTTTTCACGCCATCTCCCTTTCCATCGACAAACAGGCGAACCTCACCAATTTCGATCACTACAGCATTCAGGTCGCCGAGGCGGCCTCAGGACCCTGGTACGCGCCTCGCCTCGACGGAGGCGACTGGAAGGCAGACGCTGACGGAGCGGCCTCGGCCACGGTCGAGTTCTTTGTCCACGCCAATATTCCCCTTGCGGGAACCACTGAAGCGCCGCTCCCAAGGACCCTCTACTACCGCGCCTGCCGCGTCACCAAGGGCGGAACAAAATCCGATTGGTCGAACATCGCAAGCGCTGCCGCAACCAGCACAAACACGGGCGACATCGCGGCGAACTCGATTACCGCGAACAAGCTGGCGGTCGGCATCCTCTCTGCCATCATGGCGCAGATCTCCGACCACCTCATCATCGACAGCGATATCGGATTCGCTGGTGGAAAAACCGAAGACGTAGAGGGAAACGAGCGGGCATATCTCAACGAGAGCGGGATCTCATTCGAGCGCTATGCCAATGGCATCTGGAACATCCTCGCAAAGCTCTCGCGCATAGGGCTTGAGACACCGCAGGTCGTCTCATCCGGGGCGCTCACCATCGGAAACGGCACGAACAAAACCCGGCGCGCAAACGGCTTCGACCTCGGCATCCCGTACCCGTCGACGAATACCCACGTCACCCATTTCGACGACGACTATCTCGACCAGACCGGCGCGGCCATCTGGACGCTCGATGGAAGCTACGCCCTCGACACGAGCGAGTTTGCCATCCTCTCCATGGCCCCCTTCTCGGTTTCAGGCGGCAGTCTCTCCGGAATACCCGTCCTGACTCACGACGGCGGAACGGGCCTCTTCGGCTCCTGGTGGCTCGACTTCTTCTTCGCCTTCTCTGCCCTGACCGGCGCGGGCGTGATCTGCAAGGTCGGGAATGCCGCGACCTTTGTCCAGCTCTCGATCCAGCAGACGAGCGGCATGGAGTACACGGCGCTCGGTAACAGTGAGACGTACGCCTATTTCGATGCCGGCACTTCCGGACAGAGGGCCTACGTGGCCGCGGTCATCCAGAAGCAGCTCATCGTCGACATCACGCGCAACGGTACAGAGGAGGCGAACAACTACACGTTGGGCGAACTATCGGAATGGGCCCACATCGCCCTCGGCGTAGACGCCTCTACAGGCTACCTCAACGGCCTCATCGACATGGGCGGCATCGAGGTTGCAATCTCCCGCTCTGCATTCAACCAGGGCGGCAGCGCAGCCATGATCCTCTCCATCAACCCAGGCCGAGCCTTTACCTGCAAAATCGACGAACTCATGCTCGACCTCTCTGCCCCCCCAAACCTCTCCATGGCCGCCGCACAGACCAAAAGCCGCATCCCCTGGGCTAAAAACAACTATAACGAACGAAAACTTTTTCTGGATGCATATGATAACGTTACAACCAATAAGGTATTTGTACAAGATGAAGTTCGGGTAAATAACAGAATGCGATTGGGCTTTTATGACTTTTATGATTCCAGTGCTGACAAGGGCGCTGGATATTATCACTTGAAAACCAACGAGCCAATGAACAATGTAATGTTTGCGGTTCATTTTAAAGGGTATTCTTACGGCGAATCAATACCAATAGACGCGTGGATCTCTGGCTATCCATATGAATCTAGCAATGAGGTCATCAACATAGGGACGTATGGATCGCATGTCTGTGGCGCCTATAAATCAACAGATGGATATGTCGTAATTACGATTAAGGTTACAACCACGTATTTTATCGGATTTTTACTCGACCAATATGGCGCTGGCCCGCAGGGACTATGGCCATTGTCAATATCTAGCTGCGTATTTTCTGTGAATGCAACTGGTGCATTTTGATGGAGGTTCCTTATGGCTGGATTTGATTATACGCTTCTGAAGAAACCCGAAGCCTACTCGGATTCAAAAGGGACAATCGTTGGCCGCCCGCTCTACCCGAGCGAGGTGCACGGCAACCTCGTCGCGTTGGCCGACGCCATCAACTCCATGCTCGGGCCGCTCACGCAAGCGCAATTCGGTTCTCGCGTCGACGCTGCGAAGATGTGGGTGCCTGTCGGATTCGTCTATATCCAGTTCCCCGGTATGAGCCTCCCAAGCGACCTCATGATGGGAACGTGGTCGAACATCTCATCAAACTTCGCGGGCGACTTCTTTCGGGCCGAGGGTGGAAATGCGCTGGCCTTTGAAAAAGGGGAACAGGCACCACAAAACCTCAGCCATAGCCACGGTGGAGTGTCTGGCGGAATGAGTGGTAATAACCCACACAGCCATTCCATGAATACCTCAACTGATACCTCGTGGAACGGATATGTAGGTAAAGGGAAATATGCGGATTATGGATTTTCTACGAATGCCACCGACATAAGTCATACGCATTCGATAGCGTCTGATGGGGGGAGTGAAGCGCGACCCATAAACAGGACTATTCGCATCTGGCAGCGGCAGTCATAAGGAGTCGAAAATGATCTATGGAACCTTCAAGGACAATGTGCTCGAGAGCATAGGATGCAGCGACGAACTCCCTTCCAGTGCCGTGGAGTTCCCTGACGGATTCGCCGGGGTGGTGGGGATGCACCGTGACGAGTTCGACTCGGCGTGGGTGATAAAGCCCCTCTCCGCCCGCGTGGCTTCGGGACTCGTTTCCATTCCATCTGGCTACAAACTCGACGGAGAGGACGTCGTCCCCATGAGCCTCTCAGAGAAGGTCACAGCGGGCCTCGTGATAGTGGCCTCTTCGCAGGTCCTCGACACGGCCCATGGGACGCCGTATATCCGCGACAAGACTCCTAACGAGCGCATCCGCGACAAGCTCGACTCAAGGCCCAAGGGCTACAAGCTCGTCGAGGATACGACAGCCTTCGACGGCCTCTCCCTCACCCCACTCACCCTCACCGAACAGGTCACGATGGGCGACATCGCCCAAGCAACCGCCGACACCATCCAGGCGCTCAACATGCGGTACGAGCGCACTGCGCGATATGCCCCCGGAGATGACGCAATCGCAGATTTGAATCGCAAGCTCCGCGCCGCCAAGACCGCTGGAACCGATACCTCCGACATCACCGCCTCAATCGCAAAATGGGACTCCTACAACCAGGCGCTCGCCGATGTCCCCGAGCAGGTCGGTTTTCCCTGGTCAATCACCTGGCCTACCCGACCGGATGGAGTTTCCGCATGACGCCCCTCACCCTCTTTAGCAGCGCCATCGCCTTCCCCTGGTGGCGATGCCACCTCGAAGGTGAATACCGGCAAGCTCTGGCTGAAGCATCATCACCCTCTGGGGAGGTACTACACTCATGATCTCCACCTTCGTAAATGCACTCCTCGTCGCTATCGCCGGCGTGATCGTCGGCAGCCTCGTCGCAATGATCCGGGCCCTCGCTCGAATGCGCCGCGATGTCGCACGACTCGTGAAAATGGATTCCCTCCGAGCCGGAGACCTCGAGGCCATCGCCCGCATCCAGCGCCCTATCCTCGTCGGAGTCAAAGTCTCCCTCGAGGCCATCCGTGACGGAAAATCAAATGGCAATGTCTCCGACGCCCACAGGGAAATCTCGGATTCCCTCGATAAGTACGACAGCTACCTCGCAAGCCTCATGCGCCGCGGAAGATAAAAAAAGCTATATCTCTTCGAGGAACCAAGAAGGGTCCGCGCCCCGCTTCGGTCCCTCAAAAGGGAGAAGGTCGTATGTCAACTCTGCGATGGAATGACCGCACCACTCATCGCGTCCAGACCGACAACTCGGTCGAGGCCATCCTCAGGAAAAGCGGCCTCTCATCCTGGCTCGAAAACTGTGGTCCCACTTCCGGTACCATCGCCTCGGAAGTCACCGGCCATGACGTGCACATCCGGCTCCCCGGCGGCGGCGAACTTCAGGGCGAAGATGCTCTCACCCTCTGGATGAACGACCCCAAAAACGTCTCTACCCTCAAATCCACCCGCCCCGACATCGACCCCGTCGCCTACATGGACAACGAAATCATCCAGTTCTACCCCAAAGCCCTCGAAACAGTCTTTGGCGCCCACGCCGCCATCGAGATGAACGCCTCCTGGAACGATGTCGTCTCGGCCATCCGCGCAGGCTCCGCCGTCATGATCCACCTTTCAAAGCCTCGCCACTACCTCTGCGTGGTGAACTTCGACGAAGCCGCCGGTGCCCTTATCTACCGCGACCCCTGGCCGGCCAGAACCCATACCGACGGCTTCAACCTCAAAATGCTCAAACCCGAATTCACGACCAATGTTCAGCCCTCAATTGTCATCGTCTCGTAAGTAAGGAGAACAAACATATGGATATGGAAACTCTCGGCATCAACCTCGCCCTCATCGCCGGCATAATTGCACTCACGGCCGTCCTTAGAAAACTCGACTCCGCAAAACGTTTTAAGCGCTTCTATGTGCTCATCCCCCTCTTCCTCGGCATCATCGGCGCAATCTTCGCCACAACTCCTATCACCTGGCAGGGCGTGGGCCTCAACGCCATCATCTACGCGGGCATCGCCTCGTATATCTACAATGCCGGCAAGAAGCTCTCCTTCGCCGGTATCTCAATCTCCTCCGACGACGACGCCCCACCTCAGACTGCCCCGAATGCCGGCGTGCCTACGCCCACCACCACGCCACAGGCAACGCCGCCCTCTGATCATGCCCCACCCGCCGGAGGAGGGCTCGCTTGAATGCAAAAGCTACCGCATTTCTGGCCGCCGGCGCCCTCATACTGGGCCTTGTTGGCGGCGCTTGTGTGGGCGCTCGGCTCGTCCCTCACAGCTCAGGAAGCTCCTCCGACGCCCAGCTCAGAGCCGACCGCGACACCTACCAGCGGGCAGACGAACAGTACTTCCGAGACCAGCGACGCCTTGAAAACGATCTTGCTGCAGCTCAGGAGTCAGCTCGTCGAGCAGAAGGCGCAAGCCGGGACGCTCTCGCTCGGTTTGACGAGTACCGGGCAGGAGTCGAGCGCTGCGATGCAGCTCTCCTCGACGCAATCCGCGGCTACGCAGACGGCGCTCGAAACCTCGGCGACGGCCTCGGCAGCGACATCGACCTCGTTGACCGATGCCTCCGCATCCTCGGCGGCGCTGGAGACTGACCACCAGAATGAGCAGACTGCCGTGGAGACCATCCTCGCGGACTACGAGGGGCGCATCAAGGCGGCCCGCTGCGAAGCTGCCTGGTGGAGAGTCGGGGCTCTTGCCGCGGCAGGGGGCTTAGCCGGGGCTCTATGGGGGCTCAAGAGTGCTGCGATAGGCGCAGGCGTGGGGGCCGTGGCAGGCGGCGTGTGGTGGATCATTAATCACTAAGGAAGGGCTTGACACTAATTATCAGCTGAGATAGACTTTCATTTGTTCTTGGAAATGCAGTATCAACCCTCAGGATTCGTTCCCGAGGGTTTTTTATTCCCTTCTAGCCCTTCTGATCGAGCCTTCTCCCGCCCTTGTGTTCCTCCGGGTTGATCCGGCGCCCAATGGAAACACCCTGATTGATCCTCACTATCTCCCCATCGTGCAGAGTCGCAGATATGCTGATCTCGCCATAATCGGGCGCCTGCGAGCAAAGCTGCCTCACAACGGGGAGCAGAATCCCGACTAGCTGGTCAGTCCTCGCATCCATTGCCATCTGCCATGATCTGTACCGGCGAGGACATCCGGGCAAGACGCGTGAGCTCCGACGAAGGAATCAACACGCGCGCCCCCAGTTTCGTTGAATGCACTGTCCCATCCTTCAGCCGCCGATTCAGCGTCGCAGACGAAATCCCTACTTCTTCCGCAAATTCCTTCTTATTCAGAAATATCTTCAAGACGGGAACCCCTCCGAGATAGAGTATGATTCGCTTTGGAATGGCTCGCTCTACCTCGATACATATAGCTTCAAAGGGATATTTCAGGCTTTGACTTGTTGGATACTTCAGTCTTCTTCCTGGTCGTCTGATACCTGTCTCCAAAGGTCACGAGAACAAAGACATGCATAAATGTTTGGCCTAGAACAGGCATAAGCGGAATACATTCATTTTTATTCAATATGCATTGAATATTTATTAATAATTACTCTCATGTATTTTTATATAAACAATTGTTCACTATAGCATCACACATAGGTATTTTTCATAGTTAGTATATTGTTACTCAAAATGATACCTCAAACACCTTAAAAGTGCTTGAACCCAATGATCTGGTATGATACCGTTTGATATGTTGATATTAACGTATCTCCTTATGGGGATAAGCATTTCCCGCAAGTAATGATAAAAGGTGAATTGGGGCGAGAATGGGTACATTCTTGACAAGAAGGCAAGACAGCCCCTAAGGTTTTGAAGAGTTTTGTCCTAAAAAAGGGGTTTTGCATGGACGAACAGTATCAGTTTCCGCTCTCGAGCTATATGAGCGGACAGAAGTTTGAGCGTCTCAAGCGCTTCTCCGAAGGGCTGGAGACGCCCTGTCTTATCATCGATCTCGATGTGATCAGGGCCAACTTTGCCGCTCTGCGGAAGGAACTGCCCTTCGCGTCAGTCTACTACGCGGTCAAGGCCAATCCAAACGAAGAAGTGATCAGAGTGCTCCGCGATCTCGGCTCCAGCTTCGATGTGGCGACGCGCTACGAGCTCGACGAGCTTCTCAGAATCGGCGGCATCGATCCAGAACGCATGAGCTTCGGCAATACGATCAAAAAAGAGAAGGATATTGCCTACTTCTACGAAAAAGGCGTCAGGGTCTTCGCGACCGACTCCCTCTCCGATCTCGAAAAGATAGCGAGGGCAGCGCCCGGTTCGAAGGTCTTTTTCAGGCTGCTCACCGAATGCGCTGGCGCCGACTGGCCGCTCTCCAAAAAATTCGGCTGCCAGCCCGATATCGCCCGGAAGCTCATTCTGCGGGCCAGAGAGCTCAAACTCGAACCCTACGGCATCTCCTTCCATCCGGGCTCACAGCAGCGCGACATCAGCCAGTGGCAGATATCGCTCAACGAGGTCGCCTCGCTCTGGAGCTGGGCAAAGGAAAAGGCCGGCGTCGAGTTCAGGATGATCAACATGGGCGGCGGCTTCCCCGCCGACTATGTCGAGCCGACACCGGTTCTCAGCGCCTATGCATCGCACATCAAGAGTTTTCTCGACGCGGCCTTCGGCGGCAGTCTGCCCGAGAAGGTGATCATCGAGCCCGGCCGTTCCATGGCGGGCGATTCCGGCGTTATCGTCTCCGAGATTGTCAACATCGCGAAGAAGACAGAGAGCGACACCCGGGACTGGGTCTACCTCGATATCGGCAAGTTCGGCGGCCTTATCGAAACTCTCGACGAGGCCATAAAATATCCAATCTATTTCCAGGGCAGCGGGAAGAAGCTGCCAATTATACTTGCAGGGCCGACCTGCGACAGCGCAGATATCCTCTACGAAAAATATCCCTACTTTATGCCTGAGAGCACGAAGGTTGGAGAGAGGGTCTACATTCTGACAGCGGGCGCCTATACGCAGAGCTATTCTTCTGTGTATTTCAACGGCTTTCCGCCGCTCGCCCAGTATATTCTTAAATAGTACCTGTTCTGCTGCATCAGAGCCCCGCGGGCGCGCGGACGCGGGGCTTTTTTTCAGGGCTGGCCTGCGGGGCTGCTGTAGACAATGAGCAGATCGAGGTAGCCGAGGCTCTTGAGCTTCTGAACAAGGGCGGGTACAGAGGCCTCGGGGATATCCGCGAAGACTACCCGGTGATGGCTGCCCGCAGTTTCGACAGCCGGATTGAGGCCCGAGGCTCTGAGCCGGGCGCAGGTGCCCTCGGCGTTCGCGAGGACGCTGTAGGACGCGACCTGGACGCGGGCGCTGCGGCCCGTCTGAGCCGCTCCGGAGCCAGAGATGCTTCCGGCCGCGGCGCTTCCATCGGCACCGGCAGCTGCGCCGCCAGACGGGGCGGCCGCGCGGCTCTTCGAGTCCGGCGCCCGGCCGGGCAGACCGAAGGCCGCCGCCTCTTCGCTGCGCAGAACCCGGCAGCGCACATGGGCGACGCCCGCCGGCAGCATGCCGAGAATATTGGCTGCGGCCTCGGAGAGATCGATCACGCGGCCCTTTACAAAGGGGCCGCGGTCGGTAATCCGAACAACAATGCTCGCGCCGTTGTCCAGATTTGTCACGAGAACCATCGTATCGAAAGGAAGCGTTCTATGGGCTGCAGTATAGGCAGTGCGGTCAAAAATCTCGCCGTTCGACATTGTTCTGCCATGGAATTCGGCTCCATACCAGCTCGCCCAGCCCTCGAAGACATCATCGGCCGCGTCCTGGCCGGCCGAAGCCGTCTGGCCGCCGGTATCCGGCTGGCCGGAAGCAGCGGCGGGAGCTGAAGCCCCGGCCGGCTGGCTCCCGGTCTGGCTCTGCGCGAAAAGCCCCACGCAGAAGGCAAGGGCCCCCGCCATAAGGACGGCGAGGGCCAGCTGTCTGCGCTCGGCGTGGCTCAGATGAAGGCTCTGCATCAGGCCTTCGCCAGAGCAGCGGCCGCGGAGTAGATGGCGCTGTACAGGGCATCCACATCTTTTGCGTCGACGCTCGAGAAGGCAACGCGGAGATAGTGGTCCTGCATCGAGATCGTACCAATTCCCTCATCGAGCAGGGCAAGTCTCAGCTTTTCGGCCGAGATGCCGACACATTCAAAGCTCATAAAGTATCCTGAATTGAATGGCAGCACCTTGAGGGCAGGCGGAAGCGCCGTGCGGTCGACAAAGGCGCGCACCTTCGCATAGCGGTCGGCGAGGAGACCGCGGTATTTCCGCTTTTCGTCGGGTCTCGAAGGCGCGTCGAGAGCCTTGAGGAAGAGGTGCTGGACCGGTGCCGAGGAGTTTGACACCGAAGAGCGCACAACTCCCATCAGTTTTTTGACAAGCGCCTCATACTGTGCGTCGCTCATGCCCTTCGCGCTGAAGGTCACAAAGCCGATCCGGAAGCCCCAGACAAATTCCTCTTTGGTGGGACCGTCAGCCTTTACGGCGAGAATGCGCTCGTCGCATTCAGCGAGGGAGGCGAAGAGCGATTCGGCGATCAGGCCCTTTTCGTACTGAAGTCCGAAATAGGCATCATCGCAGATGACAAGAAGGTCGATGCCCTGGGCAGCGACCCGCTTGAGGGCGGCGACAATCTCGGCAGCCTCTTTTGTGGTCGGGGAATAGCCGGTCGGGTTGTTCGGGAAGTTGAGCACGGTGACAGCCTTGCCCTGTTTTTTGCCCGTTTCAAGGAGCTTTGTCTCGAGACCGGCGATGTTGAAACCGCCCTGGGCGTTAAAAGTCGGATAGGTGACAATCTCCGCTTCTTTGCGCTCCACCATAATAAGCCTGTAGTTCGGCCAGTAGAGCTCGGGCAGTACGACGAGATCGCCCCTATTCAGGAAGAGATCCGAGACATAGGAGATGGCCGCGGTAAGCCCGGGCGCGACCACGGGGACAGAAAAATTCCGGCCCTTGAGCCCGGGATTTTTGAGGAGCATCTCCTCTCTCCAGCGCGCGCGGAGCGCCTTTACACCGTCGGTCGGCGCATAGGCAACAGCCTCGCCCGCGCTGAGCGTGGGAAGACCTTCCTTGATGGCGCTAAGGACAAGAGGCTGGCCGTCTTCACAGGCCATGCCAATTGTGGCATTAAAGCGCTTGGCCTTCGCCTTGGCTTCCGCGCTCTGGGCAAGAATACCTTTGGGGAAATACATGCGTTTCCCCATGTCGGAGAGAAGCCTCAAAGCCGCTGTGCCGCCGAGGCTCGAATTCAACTCTTCCGCTAATGCGTTCATCGCATTCCTCCGTCTTCTTTTGTAAGTCCATAATCCCCCCTTTTTCGATAAAAGTGAAGCCAGTACCGGCGAGTGGCCCTCTTGCACAATTTTGATTCTATATATAGAAATGAACTGGCGCGCTTTTCAAAGCAGCGCTACACTGTAGTAAAGGAGAATGCGATGCTGAAGAAAGAATATGCGAAGAGCAGAAAAAGCTGCAAAGTGACCTTCAGCCTTCCCTCCGAGGCAGCCGCCGGGGCCAAGACAGTCTTTCTTGTAGGCGATTTTAACAATTGGGACAAGACGGCTACTCCTCTCAAGAAAAAAGCCAAGACAGGCGCCTGGGAGGCCTCCTTGGTGCTGGAAGCAGGGCGCGAATACCATTTCCGCTATTTCATCGATGGGAAGAGCTGGGAAAATGACTGGAATGCTGACAAGTATGTCCCCTCGCCCTATGGGGATTCGGACAACTCGGTCGTCATTGTCTGATCCGGGAGCAGGCAGGAAAAATGGCTCCAGCCCGGACAGGGTCCAGACAGCTTGACAGCGGGACTGCAGAAGATATTATATTCTCTTCTGCCTATAGGCTTTTTTCTATAAAAGAAAAGCCATAGATTTCCAGGAGGACACAATGAAGCGGAATATCCTGATTATTGCCGCGATGCTGCTCGCCTTCGCCGGCGCAAGCTTCGCACAGGTCAAGGCCAAAGACGGCATTTACTTCGCCAAGGACGAGGCTTTCGCCTCTTCCGGCTGGAAGGAAGAAGTCGTCGTCACTGTCAAAGGCGGCAAGATTGTCGCGGTAAATTGGAACGGCGTCTCCAACGCTGCCGGTGTCGCGGACAAGAAGAGCTTCGATGCCGCCGGCAAGTACGGCATGAAGAAATTCGGCAAGGCCAAAGGCGACTGGACCGAAGAGGCCAAGGCCGCCGAGGACTACCTCGTCAAGACCCAGAATGTCGCCTTCAACCAGTACAAGGATGCCGAGGGCCATACTGATGCCATATCCGGTGCCACCATCCACGTCAAGGGCTTCTTTGATCTCGTCAATAAAGCTCTCGCTGCCGGCCCCGTCGCCAAGGGCATCTACAGCAGAGACGGCTGGTACTATGCCGAGCAGCCCAAGTTCGATGATCATTCGGGCTGGAAGGATACTGTCGTTGTCACCGTTGTAAACGGCACTGTCGTCGATGTGCTCTGGAACGGCATTTACAAAGACGACACCAAGAAGTCCAAACTCATCGAGTCCACGACCGGCAAGTACGGCATGGAGAAGGCCGCCAAGAAGGGCGCCTGGCATGTTCAGGCCGCCGCTGTCGAAGAGGCCATTCTCAAAGTGCAGGATCCGTCGAAGATCGCCCTCAAGGCCGACGGCACCACCGATGCCATCTCCGGCGCCTCGATCCATCCGACCGCTGTTGCGCTTGCAATCGAAGCGCTCAAGGCCGCCCGCTGATCATCAGCTGAATGATGCCTGCGTGGGGTTCGGTTTTTATCCGGCCCCCAAGGCCGCGGCGCCAAAGCCGCGGCCTTTTTTATCCCTCCGCGCCTGGCGCCGCGGCAGCCCCAGCCCTATCGGTCCCGGCCTTATCGGCAATCGGCCGCCCGGAGCAGTCTGCATTCCAGCTAAACTCGGCCCTCTCCTCTTCCGATAGTTAAAGCAGCAGCAGTCAGAGACGGATTCTGACCGGCATAAGGAGTATGGCTATGAAGCAGTTTGCGATACAGGGTGAGGGAAGCTCCCCCTCTCTTCTTCAGCTTCTCAGCGAAACCGACAATGGCTACTATGTCCGCATTGTCTATCACCATGATGACTGGGAAGATGTAAAAGAGGATTTTATGAGCAGGGATCTCTTCAACACCTGCCTCAGGACCGGCTACATCGCGGAGGTCTCGGCCTGAGCGGCCATTTTCCGGGAAAATTATGAAAAGTTCGGGCCGCCCCCTAAGGGCTTGCCGCTTCGCAATTGTGCGGCTTCCTCGCGGCCGCAAAAAACCGGTTCAGAATGAGCCGGTTTTTTTTGTGTCCGCGCTGCGCTGTTCCCCTATAGATGTGCCGCCCTGTCGAGAAGGGCCAGCACCTCTTCTACCACAGCCCGCCTCTGCGCGGCTGCAGGAAGCTGCCCTGCAGGCTCCGGGCCGGCCGCGCCGCTCCGGCCCTGCTCTGTCCCTGTGGAACTCCGGGCCGTGGCGGCGCCCTGGCTCCTGCTGGCAGTGCCATAGCGCGCATAGGCAGCTGCCCTGCTCTTGTCACGGGCTTCGCTGTCGGTCTCGTACTCGCCAAAACCGCTCGAGCGGCCTCCGCTTATGGCTACAAAGCGGCTGCCCGCAGGCAGAAGCTTCCCCTCGGCCCCGCGGGCACCTGACTCCCCGGCCGCCGTCCCGTCCAGCCTTTCAGTATAGAGCGAGAGAACATCGAGCCTCTGTCCCGACAGATCGGCCGAGGACAGGGCATCCAGAAGGATAAGTCCGCTGAATCGCGCCGGATCCTTCGCGATCTGGGCCGCTGCCCACTGGCCTCCCTGCTCATGTCCTGCCAGAACCCAGCTCTTCACATTGGGGAATGCGACCATGGCCCCGCGCAGTCCGGATCCCGAGAGCTGCACAAGATTGAGAGGTGCCTGCAGAATGAGGGCGGTATAGCCCGAGACAGCCGCGCTCCGCGCGAGATAGGCATAGGCTTCGGAGGGCACTCTGGCCGCGCCGCAGATAATAAGGCCCACCGGGCGCGGAGCAGCCTTCGGCAGGAAGGCGATGCCGGAGGACAGCCGCTCGACAAGCACAGTCGGCCCCGAATCGAGAAGGCCTTTCTCGGGGAAGGCCCTGAAAGGACGCAGATACAAGCTGGCCAGGACAGCCGCTATTCCAAGGACTATAGCCCCGATTAGGGGCCCAATCCGCCTGCTCTCTTTTTCTTCTTCCATAGGATATGCCTGAGGGTACAACTTGCGCCCATCACTGTCAAACAGGTTTGCGGCTTTCCCGCCTGAAGATAATCTGCTACACTGCTCCCCGACGTACGAAACCCCGGACAGAAGTTTCGTAAAACAAGGGAGCATCTGAGAAAATGTCCATCTACGAAACCGCAAAAGAACGCATTCAAAGCAGGGAATTCCGCAAAACACTCGAAGAACTCTATGGCTCCGAAGCTGTCGGAGCGCAGAAAGAGCGCTACCTTGGCCTTGTCGATCTCTTCGAAGGCGAAGTACAGAGCGGCGCCTTCCGTGATGAAAAGGAGAGTGCCGAACTCAGGATTTTCTCTGCGCCGGGACGGACCGAGCTCGGCGGAAACCATACCGACCACAACCATGGCAGGGTGCTCTGCGCTGCTGTCGATCTCGATATGATAGCCTGCGTCCGGCCCACGGGTGCCAGATGTGTGCGCATTGTCTCCGAGGGCTGGAAAGACAATGTCATTGTCGACCTCTCGAATCTCGAGCCCGTGGAAGCCGAAAAGGGAAAGACAGAAGCCCTTGTCCGGGGAATAGCCGCGGCCCTCAAAGAGCGCGGTGTCGAGCCCCACGGCTTTGATGTCTATACCCGGTCCAGGGTGCTGCCAGGCTCGGGCCTCTCCAGTTCGGCCGCGATAGAAGTCCTGCTCGGCGCCATTTTCGCGGATCTTGCGGGGACAGGTCTCGACCCAGTCGAAGATGCCAAGATCGGCCAGTCCGCCGAAAATAAATACTTTGGCAAACCCTGCGGCCTTATGGACCAGACAGGCTGCGCGGTGGGCGGGGTTATCTCCATCGATTTTGCGAATCCCTCGAAGCCCAGGGTACACAAGGTCGAATTCAATCTCGACGAAGAGGGCTATGTCTTCGCAATAGTGAATACAGGCGGAAGCCATGCAGACCTCACGGCAGACTACGCGGCCATTCCGGCGGAGATGTTCTCCGTCGCGCGCTTTCTCGGGGCAGAGAGTCTCCGCGATATCGCGCCGGCCGACCTCATAATGCGCGGGCCCGAAATCAGGGCGGCATGCGGCGACAGAGCTCTGCTCCGCGCTTTCCATTTTGCAGCCGAGAATGAGCGCGTTGCCGGGATGGACGAGGCTCTGGCCAAGGGCAAATTCAAAGACTATCTCAAGCTGGTTAAAAAATCGGGCAAGTCGTCCTGGGAGCTGCTGCAGAACCTCTATCCCACAAAGGCTCCGCAGGAGCAGGGGCTCTGCGTCGGCCTCGCAGTCACACAGAGCTATCTCGGGAAGCGCGGCGTATCGCGCCTTCAGGGGGGCGGCTTTGCCGGTACCTTCCAGGCATATATGCCGCGTGAGCTCTACGATGGCTGGAAGACTCTGATGGAGCGCTATTTTGGCGCCGGTTCAGTCATCCCCGTCCGTTTCCGGAACAGAGGCGTCTCCCGGCTTTTCTAGGCTGTTCTCCGCGCTGTCCAGCCGGGGAGCGCTGTGCTGCGGAGAGGAGAACGGCTCTAGGCCGGCCTCCCCCGCAAAATAAAACATCGCAGGAGGAAAATTTTATGGCAGATTCGAAAAAGGCAGACAAGGCAGGCTTTAAGCCCTATCTCGGCCTCACCTTTTTAATTGGCTTCGGCTTCTTCACCATGGGGCTTATGGACATACTCTATGATACCTATGTGCCGATTTTCCTGGGCCGCATCTTCGATAAAGCGGGCATAAATTCGAGCACTCTGCTCGGTTTTATAATGTCAATCGACAATATCCTTGCGCTTTTTCTGATTCCAATTGTATCGGTCTGGTCTGACCACACGAGGACCAAAATCGGCCGCCGCATGCCCTATATCATCACGCTGCTGCCGCTCTCGGCCATCTGCTTCTCGTTTATTCCCTACGCCGCAGCCCAGTCCTTCTGGGCTCTCATGCTCGTTATAGTTGGTCTCAATATTTTCAAGCAGTCGGTCCGGGGCCCTGTCGTTGCACTTATGCCCGACACTATCCCCGGCGAGTACCGCTCTGAGGCCAACGGCATTATCAATACAATGGGTGCCCTTGGTGCGATTGTGAGCACCCTCGGTCTCGCCCGCCTTATGCGCCTCAATATCAATCTTCCAATACTTGGGAATACACAGGACAAAATTCCTTTCCCGATCGCCGGAGTACTCACCATAATTGCGACAATTCTGGTCTTCGCTTTTGTGCGCGAAAAGAACAGCGATGAAAGCGCCGCACAGGAAAAGGTGCCCTTTAGAAAATCGATGAAGGAGATAGCCGGGCAGAAGGACAAAAGCGCACTCTGGATTCTGCTCTCCCTCTTCTTCTGGTTTGTGGGCTATCAGGGCATGGTGCCATGGGCCGGCAAGATGAGCGTCGATATCCTGCATATGGACACTGCCAACGCGGCACTGCCTGCCGGGGCTGTCGGACTGGCTCAGGCTCTCTTCGCGATTCCAACCGGCTATATCGCGCACAAGATCGGCCGCCGCAAGACAATCAGAGGTTCGCTTGTCGCAATCTCGGTTATTCTCTGCATCTGCAGCTACCTTTCGAGCAGCTCTGCCGAAGCTCTTGGCAATAATGTCCGCTTCTACTGCTTCCTCGGCATGATGTTTATCTATGGCATGTTCTGGATTGCTGTCATTACCAACTCCTTCCCGATGCTCTGGCAGATGTCCAGCTATGGTTCAGTCGGTGTCTATACCGGACTCTACTATACCTTCAGCCAGGCCGCGGCCATCGTCGCCCCGACTATTAGCGGCTTTCTCAAGGATATATTCGGCGGCTATCCCGTCATCTTCATTTTTGCGGTAATCTGCATGCTCATCGCCTTCCTTCTAATGGGCAAGGTGACCAAGGGCGAGCCGACAGAAAAAACCGTCGGAGCCAATTAATATGGATGAGCTCGGAGTCGCGGTCGAAGGGCTGCTCGAATCCTATGAGAGAGAGGGCGGCGTCAATCACAGCGCCGGATCCAACCTCCCATCGAGGGCAGAAGTTATCTCTGCCCTCGAGGATATCGAGACCCTGATCTTCCCGGGCTTCCGGCAGGAGGACGGGATCGACGACAGCAATATCAGCCTTGTGGCCGGAGAACTCGTAAACCGGGCCGCGAAGAATCTCTCCCGCGAAGCCGAGCGCAGTCTGGCATACAAGTACAGGCTCCAGGGCCGCGATGGCTGCCCCGGAGCCTGCCATATTGAGGCCCGCGACCTCGTCCTGGGCTTTTTTCAGAGTCTGCCAGGCATCAGAGCTGTTCTGATGGAGGACGTGGAAGCCGCCTTCCGGGGCGACCCTGCGGCCAAGAATATTCCAGAGGTGATACTCGCCTACCCGGGTCTCGAGGCAGTGGTGGTGCACCGCATTGCCCATTTTTTCTGGGAGGCTGAGCTGCCGCTTATTCCCCGCATGATGAGCGAGGCCATCCACGGCAAGAGCGGCATCGACATCCACCCGGGCGCGAAAATCGGCCGCCGCTTCTTTATCGACCATGGCACCGGCGTTGTTATCGGCGAGACGACCATTATCGGCGATGACGTAAAGCTCTATCAGGGGGTGACGCTCGGCGCGCTTTCAGTACGGAAGGAGCTCGGCAATGTTAAGCGGCATCCGACTATAGAAGACGGTGTCACGATCTATTCGGGCGCGACAATCCTCGGCGGGAACACCACAGTCGGGGCGCGCTCGACTATTGGAGGCAATGTCTGGCTTACGCACTCAGTGCCGCCCGATTCAAAGGTCTATCTTCCGGAGGGCGATATCCTGGTCGAGCCCCGCATTCCTGCGCGGCGCTGAAGCGGCCGCCTCCACTTGCAAAATTAAAAATTGACGCTACAATAATGATTTGTACTATATTATTGACCTGAGGAGGTTGTCTATGAAATCACAGGACGCCCAGAAGAAAGAAGAAAAGAAGAAACCGCAGAAGACGCTTAAAGAAAAACGCGCCGAGAAAAAGGCCAAAAAAGACGCCAAGAACTCGGATGTCGAGTAAAAATAAGGGGCTGCTCCCTGGAGCAGCCCCTTATTTATTTTGCTGCTTCTGCCATCTGCGGAATATCCCACACACTACTATTTAACCTCTCAGTCAGCTATAGTTGTTTCAGGCTACACAGAATGAAACGCACAGAGCCGGAACAGACAGCCGCACAATTCCTCGCGGAAATTTTTGATGCAGACAGTAATCCCGCCACAAAGAGGGGCCGGCATCATTCAGGGACAAAGGCCGAGCTCCCTTCGCTGCCGGAAGCGGATCCGCTGAGCTTCGCCGAGCAGAGCGCCAGCGCGGCCCTCTTTGTCTCAGTCTGGCTTGATACCGATGATCCGATCTTCTGCGCCGCCTGTCTTCCCGGCGATCCCGATCTTGCCGCGGCTGTCCAAAAGGGCGCAGAGGATCTGGCCCGGGCGCTGCGGCCCGAGACATTCATGCCCGATGACAGACGGAGGATGGCCTCATCATTTGTATCTGAAGGGCCAAGGCCCGCCCGAAGCGCGGCGCTCCTTGCCCGCCTCGATGGAGGTCCCTGCTTTTCGGCCGCGGGTGGCCGCATCCTGCTTAAATTCAGCCCGAGCGGGCTCCATCTCATCGAACAAAAACTCGAAAACGACAGAGAGAAGAGTGCCCTTAAAAAACATAGGCGGAGACCTGTCCCCGGGGCCCCGCTCACTGAGACCGCAGCGGCAGATGATGATATCGGAAACAGCGGGCTGTCCCTGCCATGCATCAGGATAGGCCGAAACCCTGAATTCGTTATAGGCCGCCTTTTTATGCCTTCCATTATTGCACTTGCCTCATCGGAAGCCCGCATTTTCTGGAATGGGCTTTCGCTCTGCTCCGGGCAGCAGCCAGATGCTGATGGAGCGGAGAAGGCACTTCCATTTGATGGAAAGCTCGACGGCTGCTTCTGGTTCGAAGCCCGTCTGAATGCGGAAGGCCGCAGATGTTCATTCCAGATTGCGGTGCCGGAGCCATCGGCAGGGAAAACGGCAGCAGAATCTGCCATCCTGGCCTCATACAGGGATCATGTGGCCCAGCTGCTGGAGGCCGGCTGGCGCTCTGGGGCCAGACTTATCTCCTCGGCGCTCAAGAACGCAGGGATCGAAAAAGCCGGGGCTGAATTAGCCGCTGTTCTGCCCGCTTCCGATACAGGAGCGGCCAGCGGAAAAATTATTCTGGAGGGCGAAGCCTGTGTCGGCTCAGCCGTCATTCCTCTTGTCATTCTGCTGCCAGACAATTTTCAGGCCCTGCTTGTCTCCCTCTGCGGGATAAAATCTCCAGCCCGGCAGAAGTCGGAAAGCCTGGCCCGCCTTATGGCGGCCAATGATGAGCTCCTTGGCCGCTGGGCCCAAAACTACCGGAAACCCTATATGCAGTCTCCGCATGGCGAAGAGAACAGCGGCGGCAGGGCCGCCCTGCCCTGTCTTGCCGATGTGATCGGACTTCTCGGCGACAGGGACGCAGCCATCATTCTAAATAATCTCTGCAGAGAGAGAGCGGGGAGCGGACTCATAGCGCGTTTTTTCTGGACAGTCCCAGTGCAAAAGGAGCTATACACAGATTATAAGCCCATACCCCTCCATCCCTTCCACGAATCAAGAATTCTGAGACTGCTCTCTTCGGTGGCAGCGGAAACATGGAAAGCCGAAAAATTGAAGGTATCAACTGCCTATAGCAGGGACAGTAAGACCTGCGCCGAAGCCAGCCGCGCAAGCCTGACCGAAATCTGCGCCGCGGTAAAAAGCGGCAGACTTGCCCTGTCTCCTGCGGGGGAGAACCTTCTCCGTTCCGAGCTCTTCCCGCTTCTTGAGGCTGAAGAAAGGGCAGAGCTCACGAACCTCGCGTCGAAGGATATTCCCTTTGGTTTTATGGCAGCACTCGATATGCGGGACCGCCGGCGCCTCCTCGGACTGCTCTCGAACAGGGAGCTCGCACTCGCCTCTCTGGGGCCCGGGGATCTCGACGAATCTGAGACAGACCGAGGAGGCATCCGCAATCCAGCTGGAATACTCAGTTTTATGAGCAGGAGACGCGCCAGAGATTTTGAGGATGAAGTTGAGGCGGCCTCGGCCCGGCTCAGGCGGGGCGAAATCAGCGTGGCGGCGCTTATTCAGGAAAAACAGAGGGTCCTCAATAAAATGCAGGAAAAAGCTGCCTGCCTGCCTTGCGGGCGTGACGAGAACATCGGGCAATAAAAAACCGCGCCCCGGTTGGAGCGCGGTTCTATCAGTTCAGATATTCGGAATCAGATATCGCTGGTCTTGCCGTCCTCCTCATCAAACTTGACGGGGAGGATGGAGAGCTCGGTCTCGCGGTCGAAATAGCGGGCCTTCTCCATAAGGGGTTTGAAGCGGATCTCATCGCCAATCTTATAATTGTGATGAGGCGGGACGCGCGCGGTGACCGCCTGTCCGGCGACCTGGGCGTAGATGTTGATCTCGGCGCCGAGGGGCTCGACCACGGAGACCTTGCCGGTGATCACATCGGTGGCATTCGCATCGGCGACCGCGAGGTCCTCGGGGCGGATACCAAAGGTGATCTCCTTGCCGGCGTAGGCTTTGACCTTGTCGGCATGGTTCTTGTCGACGGGGAGCTTGAAGGCACCGCCGTCGACCATGATCTTTCCACCCTCTTCGACAACCTTGGCGGAGACAAAGTTCATAGGCGGCGAGCCCATGAACCCGGCGACAAACTTGTTGATCGGGTTGGCATAGAGATAGAGCGGCGAGCCGATCTGCTGGACCTTGCCGTCGCGCATGACGACGATCTTGTCACCCATTGTCATGGCCTCGACCTGGTCATGGGTAACGTAGATCATTGTCGCCTGAAGTCTGTTATGGAGCTCGATAAGCTCGGCGCGCATCTGGACACGCAGCTTGGCATCGAGGTTGGAAAGCGGCTCATCGAAGAGGAATACCTTCGGCTTGCGCACAATGGCGCGGCCGACGGCTACACGCTGGCGCTGGCCGCCGGAGAGCTGTTTCGGCTTGCGGTCGAGCAGCTTTTCGATGTCGAGGGTCTTCGCGGCTTCGCGGACGCGCTGGTCGATCTCAGCCTTGGGAACCTTGCGGATCTTGAGACCGAAAGCCATGTTGTCGTAGACGCTCATATGCGGATAGAGGGCATAGTTCTGGAATACCATCGCTATATCCCTGTCCTTGGGCGGTACGTCGTTGACGAGCTTGCCATCGATATAGAGCTCGCCTTCGGTGATGTCCTCGAGACCTGCGATCATGCGGAGTGTTGTGGACTTTCCGCAACCGGAAGGGCCGACGAAAACGACAAATTCCTTGTCGTTTATGGTGATGGTGGCCTGATCGACCGCCTTCACGCCGCCCTCATAGACCTTTACGAGCTTCTTGAGCTCAACTTTGGCCATGGGAACCTCCAAGAGTTATGCTATTGCAACCAGTGTAAACCTGTTTTTTGCCTGAGTCAAACAAAAATACGGGGATGTGTCAGGGCATTCTGGCGGCGAGCTGGGTGGCCCAGGCATTGAGAAGGATGCCAAAGGCGACGCCGGCGTTCAGGGAGCCTTTGGCGCCATACATGGGGATAGAGACGAGACCGAGGCCGCATCTGGCCCGCGCTTCGGCGGAGACGCCGAGTTCCTCGGAACCGACGATGACAAGTCCTGCTTCGGGGAATTCAAACTCGCTGAGCGGGGTTCCGCCGAGTTCGAGGGCAAAGGCCTCTGAGCCATATTCGTCGAGGACGGTTTCAAGGCCAAGGCGGCGCCAGGGTACAAGATCAAGGGCGCCCATGGATGAGCGTTCGGCGCGCGGATGATGGGGATCGGCGCTTTCGGGGGAGAGGATAAGCTCTTCTAGGCCGAAGGCATCGGCGCTGCGGAACATGCCGCCTATATTGAAGGGCGAGCGTATATCTTCGAGGTAGGCACGCATGCCGGGAAAGACGCGGCGGGAACGGAGCTGTGCGGGGTCAGAGCTCGTGAAGCTGCCGGGAGCCGCTCCGGGAACAGGGGCGAGGAGATCCCAGTCGGCCGGGGCCTGGCCGGACTCGCGCAGAAGGGCATGGCGGAGGCGGTTCAGTGAGCGAAGAGCGGGGCTGCCGGCGTCGAGGGGAAAGACAGGTTCCTGCCCGGGATGCACAAGGGCGGCCAGATGGGCAGCGGCGTCGAGGGCAAGGGGGCGGAGGGGCTCTGGAAAATCGGGGTCTGCGCCGAGCCAGGCCGCGAGAGAGGAGGCATACTGGCAGGCGGCTCCGGGATCCAGTGCGCTGCCATCAGGGGGAGAGCCGGGTGCAGCAAGGATGCGTTCGCATTCCTCGAAGAGAAGGGCCGATTTGCGGAGGCGCTGGCGCGGATGCAGTTTGGAGAGCTTATAGGGCGGGATCATGCACTCAGTAGGCCATTTTGACGAAGTCGAAAACGTCGTCGACCGAGACAGCGCGTGGAAGGTAGTTCATAAAATCGATCTCGCGGGCATCGCGGGCGACTTCGACAAGGCGGTCGAGCTCAAGATCGAAGTCCTTGAGGCGGCTCGGAATTTTGAGAAGGCCGAGACGGGTTCTGAGCCATTCGACCGATTTGGCCGCGGCTTCGGCGGCCGACAGACTTGAGGTATCGATACCCAGGAGCGGGGCAAGGGCGGCTATCTTTTCGAGGCGGCTCTTCATCGCAGATTCCATCGAATACGGGAGAAGTATCGCGGCGAGGCTTGCCTTGGGCACGGGATAGCGCGCATTTATCGCGAGTGTGAGAGATGTGGCGATGCCGGGGGCGCTCAGGCTCTGGCCGAGACCGGCGAGGAAGGAGCCCTGCCAGCCCTGGTTCCGCGCGGCGGGATCATCGGGTCTCGCGATAATCGCGTCGAGGGCCTGGGCGAGGGAGGCGATTGCCTTTTCAAGCACAAGATCGCTCATAAAGGTAGATTTAATCGAGACATAGGACTCTATGGCGCTCATCATGGCGGCGATGAGGCAGGAAGCGGCCAGTTTGGGCGGGAGGCTCGATGAGAGATTGGGATCTATCAGCACAACGCTGGGGGTCATGCCCTGGGAGCGCAGAAGACGGGGCTTGCGGTCCCGGGAATCGGCGAGAGCCACGCACTCATCGGCCATAAAGGAATGTCTGAGAGAGGTGGGTATTTCGATGAGGGGGAGAGAGGCGCAGCCGCGGTCAGTGCCGTCCATAAAGGAGTCGAGCTCGACACTGCCCTGCGCGAGGGCGGCGACGGCACGGGCTATCATCAGTGTTTTAACACCGCCAAGGCCGATAATAAGGGGGGAACGGGAACCGCGGGCCAGTTTGAGCGCATCCTCGGCGACAGAGCTCGTAGCCCTTTCGGGGATTTCATCGAACACAAGGAGCTCCACTCCCCTGTCTTCGAGCAGGCTGAGCACGCGCCCGACAATCTTCGGGTCATAGAGCAGCGGATCGGCGATAAGGAGAGCCCTGAGCGTATCGGAGCCTGCAAGTTCCGGTACGAGCAGTGGCAGGCGGAGCAGTGTATCGGGGCCCATCCAGATCTGGGGCCCGAGCGCGAAGTGGAAATCAGCCATGGAGCTCCCTCTTATAAAAAAAGGCGGAAGACTGCTCTCCCGCCCTGCTTAACCCGCGAGAAACCCTCAGACTAATCAGCCAAGGAGCTGATCCAGAATGCGGTCTGCGGTTTCGGAGATCACCGCATTGTTGATGTAGGCCGGATCATTGATCTTCGCCTTGATGGAAGTGATGAGTTCCTGCCTCGACTCCGGAGTAGGCGCCGCCTTGGCCATCTCTATGGCACGATAGAGCTCAGACTTCTGGGCAGCATCGGAGGAGATGGAGATTGAATCGCCATCAACGGCGCGGGTGGCCTTCCCGGCCTTATTGGGCTTGGAAGGATCTCGAATCGGGTCAATCGAATTAAGGCGGTCTATTGTCATGTAACGCCCCTGTCTTTCAACATAAGTATCGGCGTCTTACCTCAAATAGTTTACGCTATTTTTGCGCCGCAGACAAGCACCGCGAATTCGCCTTTCGGCTCATCCGGCCCGGAAAAGTGCTTAAGAACCTCGGAGGCTGTTCCCACCGCGAATTCCTCGTAGATCTTGGTCATCTCGCGGCCCACGCAGATTTGGCGCTCTGGATCTATTTCGGCTAGACAGGCGAGAAGCTTGACTATGCGGTGGGGGGACTCGTAGACCACAAAGGATTCATCCCGGGCCATGAGTTCGACAAGGCGGCTCCGCCGGCGGCCGGGCTTGGGGGAGAGAAAGCCCTCGAAGAGAGTGGCCCTGCCGGGGAAGCCGGCGGCAGAGATGAGGGCAGCGAAGGCACAGGGGCCTGGAATGGGCTCAACCTTGTGGCCCGCCTCCCTGGCCCTGCGGGCGGCGAGTCCGCCCGGGTCGGAAAAACCGGGAGTTCCGGCATCGCTGCAGTAGGCCACGTTCTTGCCCTCATTGAGAAGACCGAGTATCCGGGCGGCTCCTTTCTCTTCTTCGTAGGCATAGCAGGAGATCAGGGGCTTCTGGATTTCGTAGTGTGAGAGCAGCTTGAGGGTGTGGCGGGTATCCTCGCAGGCGATTACATCTGCGTTTTTAAGCGTGGAGAGCGCGCGGAGCGTTATATCCTCGAGGTTGCCTATCGGCGTCGCGACAATCGAAAGAGTGGCCATGCCCATGAGTATGGGTCAGCGGAAGCCGGCCGGTCAATGCCGCCCGGAGCCGCTCCCGCCGCCTGCGGCAGGCGGCTATGCGCAGAGATAGCAGAGAAAGACGCTTTTGCGTATAGTGTAGCCATGGAAACGCTTCTTCTGATCACCGGGCTCACGGCGGGCATAGCGGTGATCCTGCTCCTCCTCTCAAAGCTCTGGGACAGGCTTGAGGAAGAGGACGGCCAGGAGCCGCGCCGCAATGGCCGGCACAGCCGCGGGGGCAAAGGGGCATCCAGATCCAGCAGGTCCTCCGTCCCGCCGCCGCGGACCTGTCCCCTCTGCGGCGCCGAACTCGGTCTCGAGGAGCGAGTCCATTCCGACATCACGCCGCCGGGACAGAGCGACCGCATTATGCGTATTTATGGCTGTCCCCACTGCTGGCCGGCAGGGCCTGATAAAAGGGACAGGATCTGTCCTGTATGCAAGATGGTGCTCCCGCCAGAAGGCTACGCGGTGGCACGCTACTTTGAACAGCCCGGCCGCAAGCACATTCATGTCCTCGGCTGCAGCAACTGCCGGAGATGCTGAGAGTGGAATACCCGCCTGCCGCCCATAAGGAGATTCTGCCGCGATGAACGGAAAAAACGTAAGGCGCATTGTCTTTCTTGTCTTTTTCTTTGCACTTTTCCTTCTTGTGGCGAGGATATTCTATCCTTTTATGACAATCCTGCTCTGGTCTATCCTGATCTACGTGCTCCTTCTGCCCCTCTACAGAAAAGCCACCCGGCAGAAGAGCGGAAATCCGATGGGACAGATCGGGCGGACGCTGATTGCAGCTCTTTTTTCAGTAGGCGGTGTCCTGCTGATCGCGCTCCCTCTCGGTTTTCTGACATTCAATATTATCAAGGAAGTGGGCGAACTCTACGGCGAGGCGAAGCGGCTGCTCAATATGTATCCGCAGTTCTGGGATCTCTCTCCACAGGGAGGACTCGGCAGCATTATAGACCGCCTGAGCGGAGGGGCGGTCAACCTCTCCAATGTAGATCTCAGGGCTGAGCTCAGCAGAATGATAGCGGGCAGCACCTCAAAGCTCCTCGGCTATTCAGGTGCTATTTTGAAGAATGCCCTCAGCTTTATTATGACCCTCGCATTCATCATATTTACACTTTATTTTTTCTTTATGGACGGCGAACATCTGATCAGTGTGCTGATCAGCGCAATACCAATCGAACATGAATATACAAGGCTTTTTATCTCCAAGCTGAGAGACACCGCGAGAGATCTGGTCGGGGGCTACTTTGTTGTAGCTCTCTACCAGGCCTTCGCCGCATTTGTGATCTTCTTTATTTTCAAGGTGAAGGGCTCCCTGCTGCTCGCGGCGCTGACGGGCGTGGCATCCTTTATTCCAATGGCCGGGGCCGGGCTTGTCTGGCTCCCGGTCTCCCTCGTCCGCATGGCCGAGGGCAACATTGGCGAGGGGATAGCCCTTCTGCTGCTCTCGGCGCTGTTTATCTCGACGCTCGACAACTTTATCAGGCCCCTCGTCCTCACCGAAAAGCTCAAAATGCATCCGCTGCTCATTTTCTTCGCCATTCTGGGTGGGATCGAGCTCTTCGGCTTTAATGGACTTATTCTGGGACCGCTGATTCTGATTCTCTTTTTTACCGCGGCCGGGCTCTACGATCAGAACTACCGGAGCCAGACCGAGTAAGCGGGGAAGGCAGAAGGAAGGCCCGGGCTTCAGCGCTCGAGCTCAGCGAGATAGCTGTCCGCTATTTCGATATTGCCTGCTGTCCGGCCGAGTTTCCGCTCGGGTCTGATCAGCCCGTGGTAATCTGAGCCGGCGGTAATTCGGAAGCCGCGCTCGCGGCCCATGCGTTCGAGGCGGCGGCACTGTCCAAGCTTCGCAACGGGGTGGTAGGCCTCGATTCCGTCGATGCCGTCAGCCTTCCATTCATCCATCAGGCCGGTGAGCCTGGTCCAGGAGACAAAGAGAGAGAGCGGATGGGCCACAATGGCAAGGCCGCCGGCCCCTTTTACGAGAGCTATCGCCTCCTCGAGTCCAAGGCAGTCCTTGGGCTCATAGAAGGGGCGGCCCTTGGCAAGATAGCGTGAAAAGGCGTCCTTGACGCTTTTGGCCGCATGATGTGCCACAAGGACCTGGGCGATATGGGGCCGCCCTACCCGCGCGCCGCCTGCCGCGGCTTTGAGCTCCTCCATTGTCACCGGGATGCCCGCGTCGAGTATATGTCCGAGAATGCGGCGGTTCCGCTCATCGCGGGCCCTGCCAAGGCGGTCGAGAGCGGCCATCAGAGCCGGAGCACCGGGGTTGAGGGAGGCCGGGACGGGGACAGGTCTCCCCCCCTGGCCGGCGCAGAAGAGCGGCCCGAGATCGAGACCGAGCAGATGGAATTCGCCGGGCTCAAAGGCTATTTCTATTTCAACACCGCGGATAAAGCGCAGAGGAAGGGTACCGTCCTCTCCGGACGGGGCTCCGCCCTCCGCAGCCGCCGGGTTCTCCGCCCGCGGAGAGCCATCTGGGGCCGAAGCAGCCCCGGCGGCTGCCTCTGCCTCGGGTATGCCAGCGACTGTATCGTGATCGGTCAGGGCCAGGGCCTTGAGCCCCCGCTCACGGGCGAGGGCGACAAGGGCTGCCGGGCTGAGGCTGCCATCGCTTGCGGTTGAATGGGAGTGCAGATCGATCATTTGGAGCGGCCCCGCGGCGCAGCGCAAGGGCGCTGCTCGGCAGCCCTCCTGATTGGATAAATCATGGCCTATAGTATCCCCGAAATGGAAGCTTTCTCAATAGACGCATCGCATAAGTTCCGCCCCGCTGGAACAGAAGGCCCTCTTTGCCGTAAAATGCGGCCATACATATTCGCGTGCGGCGGCATAAGGCGCACGCGGCCGGGGCGGCCCGCCGGCCGGCACCCGTTTCTTAAGGAGGCTTGTTATGGGTTATTCAAAACATCTCTACGCGATACTGCATCCAAATCATTCGCTTATCGCTTCTCAGCTTGAGCCTGAGGATTTTATTAAGCATTATGTGGATTCAGCGCGCTATTTTGAGGGCAGGCTTCTCTTTGTGGAGCTCGATCCTGATTTCCGCTCATCCTATTTTGATATCGAAAAAGCCTACAGCCAGCTTATTCCGCACGAGGATGGTTCCCCCAAGGCGACCAAGTTTATTGGCAGCTACAGGGTTGTCGAGAATCTGGATTTCGATGCACTCGGTACGCTCTATTTCTGTGACGCCAAGGGCGACTATATAGCCCTGAAGCCAGCCGCCTCAATGCCAGTCGAGGAACCTGAGGAAATGCGCCTTATCCTCGAAATAAACCCGGTGAATTTCATGGTTCTTACTAAATATAATCTTTCTGATTTTTCCAACTATATAACCGATCCGCGGAACGGCAAGGGCGCACCCAAAGTGCTATACGGCCAGGCGTTTTTTAATGCGGATGATTTTCTCCGCAATTTCTCAGAAAATCCCTATCTGATGAATTTTGTGCCTGGCATCCATCCGAGCCGCCTCAGGGATGCTATTATGGAGATGCGCACAATTCCAGGCAAAAACGTAAAAGGCATCGCCCTGAACTGCCCCTTCGATCAGTATTCATACAAACAGCTCAAGGGCGGCTTTACTTTTGCAAGCCAGGGAAAGACAAAATTTTACCCGCTTATGCCGATCGACTATGTAAAGCAGAATTATTATAAATTCTATAAGGAAATGTAAAAAGCCTTACGCCCCCGAGATTCCGGACATCAGAGGCGCGGCCGCCCCGTAGCTGCGGCCGGCCTCTGTTTCAGGCTACCGCAGCCGGGCGCACAGCACCAGAGCTTCGGGCGGGACGGCACCGGCGGAATCGGCGCTGTCTGCGGAGACGGCGTCTGTCCCGGCGGATTCCACCGTGGGGCGGGATTCCTCTCCTTCCGGTCCGGCAAAATAAAAATCGACGCGCTCGAGGGGCCCCGGACCGACAGAGGGGCTTTTTTCAAAGCGCCGCTGGATTAGTCCGCCCAGCGCGGACACCGAAGCCCCGCTGCCGGAGCCGAGCGGCGCAATCCAGTCGAAAATGCCCGCCTCCCTTCTGAACTGCACAAGCCAGCCGCCCGAGGGCTCTGCAAAGCCTGCTATGCGGTAGTGTTCGGAGCCGAAGAGCCTTAAGGGGCCGCGCAGCGCAATCCTCTCCACTACAAGCGAAATTCTATCCGATCTTAAATCCAGGCTCTGCACAGCGCTGCGCTGGGCGCCGGCGGCCGATGAACCAGGGCCTGCCGCCGCAGTTCCCGAAGGGAGAGGAGCCAGAGCTGCAGCAGTGCGGAATTCGCCGCCCATCGAACCTGAGCCCGCACGGAGCGGCAGAAAACTTGCGGCAAGGCAGGGCTCCTTGAGCGCCGTGCTTCCGGCGAGGCCCAGGTTGAGAAGCAGCGCCGCGGCCGCGGTCAGGGCGAGGAGCGGGAAACCGAGGATTCGGGGCAGGGCTACCAGACAGGAGCCGAGAAAAAGGCAGCCCAAAGACCATAACAGCTGTGATAAATGTCCGCCGAGCCCCGCTCCGCAGAAGACAAGAAGGGCGGCCGCCGATGCGCCGGCAGCCGAGAGAAAAACAAAGCAGAGGCTTGCGTTGAGGGGCGAGGCGGCGCGGGGCCTGCGCCCGAAACGCGCGCTGATGCGCCTTCCGGCTCCGCTCGACCTGAACACGAGCAGAGCCTCGCCCAGCGCAAGTCCGAGGCATAGAGCTCCAAGGCCTGTCCAGAGATAAGGTTCAGAAACCATAGACCTTCGCGTATTTCCGGTTCAGATAATTGATATAATGAGCCGGGTTAAGGGGCTCGTCAGTCGAATTCCTGATGATCTCAGAGGGAAGCCAGGCGGCGCCGCCCGAGTGGACGTTTTTTCTAAGCCAGTCGAGCACACAGCGGCAGTCGCCTGCGGCAAGTCTTTCCTCCATATCAGGGTGCTCATTGTGCATCTTGTCCCAGAACTGGGCGGCGTAGATATTGCCGAGCGCGTAGCTTGGAAAGTATCCGATATAGCCTTCGGCCCAGTGCATATCCTGAAGACAGCCGCTCTTGTTGTCCGGCGGCACAATGCCGAGGAGTTCCTTCATTTTATTATTCCAGGCTTCGGGGAGGTCCTTTACCGCAAGCCTTCCGGCGAGAAGATCCGATTCAAGCTCAAACCTCAGAATAATATGGAGACAATAGGTAACTTCATCTGCCTCGGTTCTGATCAGCGAGGGCTCAACGCGGTTGATGCCCCGCACAAAATGTTCGCGGTTGACTCCATCGAGGGCGCCTCCCGCGAGTTCCTGCAGCTTCGCATAGCGGGGCCGCCAGAAGGATTCGGAGCGGCCAACCATATTTTCCCAGAGTCTCGACTGCGATTCATGCACGGCCATGGAAGCCGCGTCGGCGAGCCGCGTCCTGCGGAAGGCCTCGGGCACGGCGATACCGAGCTCATAGAGGGCATGGCCCGATTCATGGATGGTGCTGAACATGCTCGAGGTAAAATCCGAGCGGAGATAGCGCGTCGTGATACGTACATCGTGCTCGCCTATGGTGGTCGTAAATGGATGCTCTACAGTATCAAGGCGCCCGCAGCCCTTATCATAATTGAGCTCATTCATAAGCCATGAGCTGATGGCGGCCTGATGGGCATCGTCGCAGGGCCGCGAGACAAAGGAGCTGTCGACCTGGGGCCGCGACCTGATTTTTCCGAGGAGGGATGAGAGCTCTGTCCGCAGAGCGGAGAAAATAGCGCCGACCGAGGCTTCGGAAGCCCCCGGCTCATAGAGGTCGAGAAGGACATCGTAGGGTCTGCCCTCAGGATTAAGGCAGGCCGCGCGCTCTTTTGAAAGCCTGAACATCTTTTCGATACAGGGAGCAAAGCCCGCGAAATCGTTCTGCTCGCGCGCCTTCGCCCACGCGGCCAGAGACTTCGATGTCTCGCGCGCATATTCACTGACAAGGGCTGCCGGCAGCTTTGTCTCGCGGTCATACTGGCGGCGCCAGACCCGGAGGTAAGCGCGTTCAGGATCTGAGAGTGCGGGGTCGCCCATTGGATTGTCCGCAGTGGAGCCAAGGGCAGCCAGTATGCTGCCTATCTCCGGCGAAATCTGGCGCTCGTGCGCGAGCCCTTCGACAAGGGCGATCTGGTCGGCCCTCTCCTCGATCGCCTTCGAAGGCATATAGGTTGCCTGATCCCAGCCAAGCAGGGCTTCGATATGGCCGAGCAGCACCTGCTCCCGGTCCAGTTCGATAAGGCGTTCAATCTCTTTGCGCATCTGTCCCCTCCCCCTTGTGTCCTGATATTTCATACTACACCCCCCGCGCCATCAGGGCAAGAATTCCAGCAGGCGCGACAAGGAGGAGCCGGCATGCTATACTGCCAGAGTGTTTTTACGGGAACTGAAGCAGCCGGTGACGGCACTGCAGGGTGTGGGGCCATCGCTGGCCGAGCGTCTCGCGCGGCTCGGCATTGTCTCTGTGTCCGATCTCCTCACCCACTATCCGCGCGAATACGACGACCGCAGTGTATTCAGAGCCTTTGCGCAGTTTGGCCAGGGACAGGTCCATACAGTCGCGACCATACTCTCCCAGGACTGGTTCGGCTATGGAAGGATGAAGACACTCAAGATCACCGCCGAGGATGAGTCCGGTCCTGCGGCCCTGATCTGCTTTAACCGGCCCTTTCTGGCTCAGAGCCTTGTGGTGGGAAGCCGCGTCCTCATCACAGGCAGATTCCTGTTCCGCTATGGGGAAATTCAGTCCTCGACATTTGAGGCCGAAAAGCTCGGCGATGCCGAGGCAAAGCCCGAAGGCCTTCTGCCTGTCTACGCGGCAACCGAGGGGCTGCAGCAGGGCGGCATCCGCAGAATTGAAAGGCGGGCTCTCGCCGAATACGGCGTCCGCGTCGAGGATGAGCTCCCCGCGGCCCTGATCGAAAAAGAAGGCCTTCTCCACAAACGCGACGCTCTTCTCGGCATTCATGCTCCGCAGTCCGCGGCTCAGCTTGAGGCCGCCCGCCACAGTCTTGTCTACGAGGAGCTTTTTTACCTCCAGCTCGCCGTGGCCCGCCGCTCTCAGAGGCGCCGCGAAACCAGTCTGAAGCGCTCTCCCTGCAGGGGCATATTGAAGGGGCGTCTGCTTGAAAGGCTGCCTTTCAGACTCACCGCGGACCAGCTGAGCGCCATCTCGGATATTGAGGCCGATCTCGCCGGCCCCTACCCTATGGCCCGGCTGCTTCAGGGCGATGTCGGCTCGGGCAAGACACTTGTGGCCTTTGTCGCTGCCCTCGACGCGATCGAGGCGGGCGGACAGGTGGTGATTATGGCGCCCACAGAACTCCTTGCGCGCCAGCACGCCGAAACAGCGGCCCGCCTCCTTGAGCCTCTCGGTGTGCGCCTTGCCTTTCTGTCGGGCAATATAGACGACGCGGCGCGGCCGCCCCTTCTGGCCGCGCTGAAAAAAGGCGAGGTGGACCTGGTGCTTGGCACTCACGCCGTCTTCTCCGATGAAGTCGAGTATAAGAACCTGACTCTGACTGTAGTCGACGAGCAGCACCGTTTCGGCGTGCTTCAGCGCCTTGCTCTCGGACGCAAGGGGCCGATGCCCGACCTCCTCATGATGACCGCGACGCCTATTCCGCGGACCCTTGCGCTCACCGTCTTTGGAGATCTCTCCGTATCAACTATAAAGACCATGCCGCCGGGCCGGAAAGCGATAGAAACGCATCTGACCCGCGAAGGCAACGAAACCAAGGTCTATGAGTTTGTGCGGAGGCTTCTGGCCGCAGGCAGACAGGCCTACTTTGTCTATCCGCTTATCGGGGACGGCGAAGGGCCGGGAGCGGCATCGGGGGCAGCGGCGAAGGCAGAGCTTAAAAATGCAGAGGCAATGTTCGAGCGCCTCAAGAAGGAAATATATCCTGAATTCACAGTTGGTATAATTCATTCAAGACTTAAAGAGGACGAAAAGCGCGCCGCTATGGAGGCCTTTTCGAAGGGCAGTCTCCAGATTCTCGTGGCAACCAGCGTTGTCGAAGTGGGCGTCGACGTACCCAACGCGGCAGCCATGGTTGTGGAGCACGCCGACCGCTTTGGGCTTGCGGCCCTGCATCAGCTGCGGGGCAGAGTCGGCCGGGGCGATGCACAGTCCTACTGCTTTCTGGTCTATTCCGAAAAACTCAGCGAAGACGCAAAGGCAAGGCTCAAAGCCATGCTGAACACTTCGGACGGCTTCGCACTCGCCGAGGAAGATCTCCGCATCCGCGGCCCCGGAGAGCTTGCCGGCACGGCCCAGTCGGGAAACCTGAGGCTCTCCATAGCCGACCCGGTACGCGATACCGCCGTCCTCGAAAAGGCACGCGCCGATGCTTTCGCAATTATAAAGAATGATCCGGGACTGCTCTCCGCGGAAAACTCAGTGTTAAGAGAAGTTCTTGAACGTGCCAATCCATTTTCCGATTCGGCTGCTGGCGGGGGCTGAACGCGGCGCTGGCCCGCGCCTTCGTGCCAGCCTTCGGATTTCAGACGGGGCGGTGCCTTCGCAATGACAGGAGAGCGGCCCTAGGCCCTGGAGGGGGCATTTTTTCTCTCAGCAGCGGCTGTTTTCTTTGCGGCTGCCGCGCGCTGGGCCGCCAGGGCTCCCTGGCTCAGCACTGACTCCGCGCAGAGCAGATAATCGATGAGTTTTTCCCTGACGATTCTGCCCGCGAGCAGTGCGCGGGCCTTGCGGATTTTGCGTCTCATATACTGGATGGAGGGAATGCTCGTGCCGAAATGCCTTGCGACTTCCCAGTCTTTTTTTTCGTAGCCGCCATCTTTTAGCAGCAGATCATAATCGAGGTAGGCTTCTATCCGCCGCCGCGTCCAGCGGACAGGCTTCCCCTTCGAATAGTCATGGGCAGCAAGCCGCTCGCGGGTGCGTGCCGCGGAGCCTTCCATTTTTTCCCTGCGCCAGTAGGGATGGCGGTTGCGCGCATAGAGTATTTCCTCGCGGGTATAACCGGTTCTATTCATCCAGAGCCGCGCGAGTTTTGCCTTGTCTTTCGGGCTGAGACGCGATCTAAGTGAGGCATCTATATATTCTGCCGGATCCTCTGCCGCCAGAATTGCCACTTCTGCCTTCGTCATAAAATTTATTTTAGTGCGGCCATTCACTCATTGCAAATATTGGAATAAAAAAACAGCCGCTTCCCCGTATCAGGGAAAGCGGCTCTGGACCCCATCCGGCCCGGGATAAGAGTCCGGGATGCGCGGTTCTCCCGAGCCGCACATCCTCCGCACAGGCCAGGGCGCGCTTTTCAGCGGGCCTTTTTGAGCCTGAGCGCCAGGGCTTCGAGCTCCGCGCTTAGTTCGGCGGGAAGCCTGTCCCCGAAGAGCTTGAAATGCCCGCGCATCGAATCGAGCTCGGCTGTCCATTCGGACGGATCGACCGTGAGCAGGGACTTGAGCGCTTCGGGGCTTAGGCTGAGGCCTTTGAGCATAAGGTCCTCCGGCCGAGGTACGGCGCCTATGGGCGACAGAGCGGCGCCCGGTCTTTCGGCGGGGTTCTCGGAGCAGCGGCCGAATATCCACGCGAGCACGCGCGAATTCTCGCCATAGCCCGGCCAGAGGAAGGAGCCGTCTTTCCCGCGTTTAAACCAATTGACATAGTATATTTTGGGCAGCTTGAGGCCGGGCTTTTTTCCAAAGGAGAGCCAGTGCGCGAAATAATCGCCCATATTGTAGCCGCAGAAGGGCAGCATGGCAAAGGGATCGCGGCGCAGGCGGCCCACCTGTCCGGCGGCGGCGGCTGTGGTCTCGCTCGAGGCGGTGGAGCCGAGGAATACTCCATGATTCCAGCTCAGGGCTTCGTGCACAAGGGGCACCACTGAGGCGCGCCTTCCGCCGAAGAGGATGGCCGAGATGGGTACGCCTTCGGGGTTCCCGCTGCCGGGGTCGGCGGCGGGGCACTGGTTAAAGGGCGCGGTAAAGCGGGCGTTTGGATGGGCCGCCGGTTCCCCGCGCGCAGGGTCATAGACGCGGCCGCGCCAGTCGAGGCTGCCTTTCGGTATCGGATAGCCTATGCCCTCCCACCAGACATCGCCGTCAGGTGTAAGCGCACAGTTGGTAAAAATAGTATTGGAACTGACTGCACGCATCATGTTCGGGTTGGATTTTTCGCTTGTGCCAGGGGCGACGCCAAAGAAACCAGCCTCGGGGTTGATCGCATAGAGCCGTCCATCGGCGCCGAAGTGCATCCAGGCGATATCGTCGCCGACGCATTCCACCTTCCAGCCGGGCAGGGTCGGCATAAGCATGGCAAGGTTGGTCTTGCCGCAGGCTGAGGGGAAGGCGGCCGCGAAATATTTCTTCTCTCCCCTGGGATCTGTAATGCCCATAATGAGCATATGCTCCGCCATCCAGCCCTCATCGCGGGCGATAACACTCGCGATGCGCAGGGCAAAGCATTTCTTTCCGAGGAGGGCGTTGCCGCCATAGCCCGAGCCATAGGACCAAACCATGCGCTCTTCGGGGAAGTGGGCGATGTACTTGCGCGCGGCGTCGCAGGGCCAGTGCGGATTTTCGGCTGCCGGATCTTCGGGGTGGCCGGTGGAATGCAGGCAGCGGACAAAATCGCCGCTGCTTCCAAGCGCATCGAGCACCTTCTGGCCCACACGGGTCATAATGCACATATTGGCCGCGACATAGCCCGAATCGCTGAGTTCTACACCTATGCGCGAGCTCTTTCCGCCGACAGGCCCCATGGAATAGGGAATGACATACATGATGCGCCCGCGCATCGACCCCGAGAAAAGGGCTCTCAGCTTGGTCTTCATCTCCTCGGGATCCATCCAGTTGTTGGTGGGGCCCGCCTCGTCCCGGGTCTTCGAGCAGATAAAAGTCCGGCCTTCGACCCTGGCTACATCGTCTGGGTCGGAGGCAGCATAGTAACAATTAGGCCTTTTTTGCTGATTAAGGCGTTTGAATATTCCCGCGTCGACAAGACGCCCGCAGATGCGGTCATAGCATTCCTGCGAGCCATCCACGAGTTCGATCCTGTCGGGCCTGCACAGCGAGGCCGTCTCCGCAATCCAGGATTTAAGCTGTGAATGACGCAACTCTTCCATTTCCATAATCGCTCCTTTAGTCTTTGGTGGTAATGGTAGGCTTTACGCAAACGGGACATATTCTGTATTACACCCAATCCCGGGAAACTGCAATAAAATCAATGATAAAATCTATGCATAAAGATATATTATATATCATATAATATTTAGTGGAATTAAACAATAAACCGCTTTAGCAGGCAGTATCTAAAAAATTATCGACTAATTGATAGCTATTGCACGGGCTTTGTTTCCACTATGCGGGAATTTGATCAGAATTGGAAGAGATCTGTCCCTCTCATTCATGCGCGAATAGATCAATTTTCTCGAATAGCGGGCCCATTCAGCGGCTGGCATCCGCATACTGGAACCGGGTTCCACCATGCGAATATGCGTAAATGGCATTCAGAAAACGGGAAAAAGGGCCGCTGTGGGGCTTTGAAAGGGCATTTCACAAGGAGCGCGTCGGCGCAGGCAGGGGGAGCACGGCGGGAAGCTGCCCCGCCGGGCGGCAGGGTTTGAACGGGAGAGGGCGGAAAGGGCAGCCGCGGGACAGAGGAGCAGGGCCCCGGGCCAGAGGACGGCGGTGAAAGGAGGTCCAGCGCGGCCGGCCTGCCGGCGGCGCCTTCCGTATCCTTTCAGACTTGCTGCCTCTGAACCGGATGGGGCTGCTCTAGCCTCTGCGCCAGGCAGCGGCGAGGGAGCCTTTTTTGCGCTTTTCGCCGAGCTGGATAAAGCCGGGGGCGGCGCGCTTTTCGCTGCGCATGATCTCGGTGGGCGGGGCGACCATGATAAAGACGCCTCCCCGCTTGAGGAGGTGGGCGGTGTCGGCCCAGGTCTGGGCTATCCAGTCATAGCCGGGGACAACGTCGGGGAAGCAGCAGATAAAGTCGAAGCAGGCCTCAGGCAGGCTGCCGAGTTCGAGTGCGGAGAGGGGGCGGTACTGGGGCTGTTTCCCGGGGGAGGCAGCGAGGTTGGCTCCTGTTGCGGCGAGGGAGAGTATGTCGCGGGAGGCGGCGCTGATTCTGTCGGGGGCGAGGCGGCGGCTGAGCCAGAGGGCCATGTGGCCGGGGCCGGGATTGATGACGAGGGCTTCGCGGACTAGGCAGCCGGCAAGGCTCCGCTCCGCCAGCTCGGCGGCTGCTGCATCGTCGTAGCTCAGGGTATCGAAGCTCGTAAGGCCCCAGAAGCCATAGGCTTCGTAGGAGGCGCCGGCGGATTTGAAATGGCCGTGGGCGCGCACATAGAGGCTGAGATCGAGGCCGGAGAGATCGAGGGCTGCTGCAGATGCCGCGGGGCGGGCGCCCGCTGTGCTGTTCTGGTCTGCCGCGGCGCTCTCTGCGGCTCTGCCGAGGATATAGGCCTTGTGTCCCGCGCCCTGCTCGGCGGCGAGCTGTTCGAAGCCCGCCGCTTTGAACCAGCCTTCGGCGGCTGCTTCAAGGGGTTTTACAATGACAAAGGCGAGTCTTCCGCCGGGCGAAAGCCGCGCGGCTGCATCCCTGAAAAAGGCTTCAAGAATGGGGCCGCCCGCTTTGGCCGGCAGGTTGGAGAGGATGTAATCATAGGAGGCTGACGCCGTGGGCGCAGGGGCCGCGGTGGCGGCAGCAGCGGTGGCGGCAGCAGCGGTGGCGGCAGCAGCGGTGGCGGCGGCAGCGGTGGCGGCGGCAGCCGCTTGGCCCTGGGGCTTTGCACTGGCAGCCTGCGCTGCGGCGCGGGCCGCGCTGAGCGCAGGCTCAGGGCTGAGCGCAGGCTCAGGGCTCAGCGCAGGCTCAGGGCTCGGCGCAGGCTCAGGGCTCAGCGCAGGCTCAGCGAGGAGGCCCGGGCAGACGGCGAAATTGGCTATTTTATTGCGCGCTCTGTTGCGCTCGGTGAAGGCGCAGGCGAGGAGGTCGCGGTCACGGGCTTCGACAAAGGCCGCCGGGTGGGAAGCGGCCACCGCGAGGCCTATGACGCCGACGCCTGAGCCCATATCGAGGACACGGGCGGCCGATTCAAGGCTTTTATCCTTGCCCGCGATTTTAAGCAGGAGGCGGGTGCCGACATCGATATCGAAGGACGAAAAGAGGGCGTGCGAAAGGTCGAGCCTCAGCACTGCTCCGCAGAATTTGAGTTCCACTGTTTTGTTGACGAGGGGGGCGAGGTCTATCATATAGGCCAGTATAGACTGAAAAGGCTCCTCTTGTATCGGGGCCATGGCGGCCCCCTGCGGTGCCAGCGGCGGCTAGACCAGAGAGGAGTTGAGGCTGCCCTCTTTGCGGGCCCGCTCAATCTTCTCCATCTTGCGGTAGTACTCGGTCTGATTGACGAGTTCGCTCATGTCGGTGACGGTGAACCTGTTGTTCTCAAGCCTTATCTTCGAGTTCTCGAGCAGCTTGTGGACAACAATGTTGCCCTCGCCGCTTGAGAGTCCGATAAGGCCGATGAGCTCTTTCGGGCCGATATCAAAGCTGTATGCTGCCCCGCTCTTGAGGGGCACTCTGTTTTTCTCAAGCTGAAGCAGAAGCGCGTCGTACATACGGCCGAGCGGATCGCTGATCAGCGTATTCGCGAGCTGCTTGTAGATAAACCAGATGCGCTCGGCGAGGAGAGTCGTGAGCCTTGTGACAATCTGGGGCTGGGTCTGGACCATGCGCTCGAAGTTGGCCTTGTTTACCGCGAGCAGATAGGCGTCTTCGAATGCGACAGCGCTCGCCGAGCGCTCCTTGTCCTCGAGAATGGCCATCTCGCCGAAGATATCGCCGGGTTTGAGGACGGCGAGCAGCACTTCGTTGTTGTCGACTATCTTCGTGATCTTGACCGAGCCCTTCTGGATGATATAGAGCTCGGAGCCGGGCATTGCCTCGGAGAAGATCATGGTATTCTTGGGATAGAAGCGGTTGAACTCCTCGGTGGAGCCATCGAGGTAGACCGCCTTGGAATAGGGCTTAATCTTGCCAAGGCGCTCGGCTGCGACAGCGGCGTGTTCGCCCCGGGGGCAGTATTTGAGATACTGATAATAGGCATAGTAGGCCTGATTGTACTGGCTCTGCCGTGCATAGTACTCGGCTACGCGGAAGAGGTGGGAGGGATCGGCCTCGGCAGTGTTTTTCAGGGTGATTCTGGTGAGCGCCTCATCGAGATAGCGCATTCTGCGCGAGAAGCCCATGATGATCTTCATGGCTACAGGCGTGTTCCGTTCGATGAGGAGCCCGAACTGGTCGCGGCGCACCGAGATAAGGGTGCAGTCGGTGAGGGCCTGGGCTGTTTCAATATGGGAATGGCTCGACATTGTGGAGACGACGCCGAAGAAGTCGCCTGGACCGAGGATATTGCCGCCCTCTTCTTCGACTACTTCAACTTCCTTGAAGATGCGCACTTTCCCTGAGCGGATAATAAAGAAGCGGTCGGCGTTCTGCTTCCCTTCCACTATGATATATGAGTCCTTCTTGAAATTGACAAACGCAAGCTGGAGCGGACTATCCATTCTGTTTCCTGCTGATCCTAGTGGCCGGAAGGCGGCTAACTAATTATAGAATCGGCATTATTCCCCTGTCAATGAAAGGGATTTCAATTGCTGCCCGGATTGAAGCGCAGGGAGCTCCGCACCGGGCAGCTTTTTCTCTTTTACGGCAGCGGGTAGCGGGCAGTGAGCCTGATCACTTCATCCTTTACACGGGCGATTGCCTTTTCATCGCCCTTGGATTTAAGCACATCCATAATGTAGCCCGCAATCTGCTCCATTTCCTTCTTGCCCATGCCTCTGGTGGTCACCGCAGGGGTGCCGATGCGGACGCCCGAGGTAATGGCGGGACTCTTTGTATCAAAAGGAATTCCGTTTTTATTTACGGTGATATTCGCCTGATCCAGCCACTTTTCGGCGTCCCGGCCGGTGATGCCGAGAGGCGTGAGGTCGACGAGCATCAGGTGGTTGTCGGTGCCGCCCGAAACAATGCGGGCGCCGCCTTCGGCGAGGGAATGGGCCATAAGGGCCGCGTTCTCGACAACATGCTGCATATAGACCTTGAAGCTGGGCTCCATGGCCTCTTTGAGCGCGACCGCCTTGCCGGCGATGACATGCATGAGGGGGCCGCCCTGAATTCCGGGCATAATGGTCGAATCGATAACCTCGGACCAGAGTTTGGTCCTGTTGCCCTTGGCGGTGAGAATGCCGAGGCTGTTCTCCTTGTCGCTGCCGACAAAGATCATGCCGCCGCGCGGACCGCGGAGGGTCTTGTGCGTTGTGGTCGTCGTAAAATCCGCGATCTTGATCGGGCTGGGGTGCAGACCCGTGGCCACAAGACCGGCGATATGGGCCATATCGACCATGAGGAGAGCCCCAACCTCATCGGCTATCTTTCTGAAGCGCTCAAAGTCGATAATGCGCGCATAGGCGGATGCGCCGGCGACTATAAGCTTTGGTCTGCATTCACGGGCCAGCCGCTCGACTTCATCGTAGTCGATAAGCTCGGTCTCGCGGTTTACCCCGTAGTGGACACAGTTGAAGAGCTTGCCCGAGAAGGATACCGAGGCGCCATGGGTAAGGTGGCCGCCATGGGCGAGATCCATGCCCATAAAAGTGTCGCCCGGCTTGAGCACCGAGAAGAGAACACCCATATTGGCCTGGCTTCCTGAATGGGGCTGCACATTGGCGTGGTCAGCGCCATAGAGCTTCTGCGCCCGGTCGCGCGCGAGGTTCTCGACCATATCGACATACTCGCAGCCGCCATAATAACGCTTCCCGGGATATCCCTCGGCGTATTTATTGGTGAGGATTGAGCCCACCGCTTCCCGTACGGCCGGCGAGCAGTAATTTTCGCTCGCGATCAGCTCGAGTTTTTCGCTCTGTCTTTGAGCTTCGAGGCCCATCGCCTTCCAGAGCTCCGGATCCTCTTTTTCGATATAGGACATAAGCATCCCCCTTTATGCGAGAGTATAGCAGTGCTTTGGAATTGAAGGGAATAAAAAATGAGATGGAAGCCGCGCCCGCAGTGTGGGCACGCCGGCCTGGCACATGTCAGCATGTCAGCGGGCGGCGCGGCGGCGCGTCAGCGTGGCGGCCCGGCGATGTGGGGCTGCGCGGGACCGCGGCAGCAGGAGTGCGGCGCGCGCCTGTGGCCGCCTCAGTAGAGGCCAAGTATTTCGAGGCCGCCCCAGAAGGAGGAGTAGGCGTCGAGGCCGCCCGAGGCCTCCTCGTAGAATGGCTGACAGCCGAAGGCTGCAGCAGGCGAGGCGTGCCGCGAATTGGCGCTGAGCGGCTGAATGCTGATATAGCCCCTCGCAAAGGCCACACGCTGGCTGTCTATATTGCCGAAGTACCGCGAGACATCCTCAAAGGCGGCCGGAAGGCCGCCCGGGGCCGCGCCTGAGCCAAGGATTGGATCCATGGGCACCCAGCCGATACCCGAAAGATAGAACTCAACCCAGGCGTGTTTTACCGCCCTCTGGTTCTCTCCGATTCTGAAGCCGGAGACCGGCACAGCGGGCACCTGTGCAGCCCGCAGCAGGGCCGCGGCGAGAAAGGCATAGGCAGTGGTATCGGCCCTGCCTGTCTCGAGGGCCCCGAGCGCGGTCCTCGAACCCGCTCCCGAAACGGCGGCGGGGCCAGGGGAAGCAGTCTGTCCCTGAGCAGGGGCTGCCTGCGAAGCGGCCGCGCCCTGGGCGTTTTTGTCGGCTTCGGCGGAGACCTGTCCCCCGCCCTGTCCCTGAACCGCGCCCGGCTGAGCGTTCTCCTGTGCGGACGCCTGAGCTGATACAGCCGCATCGGCGCCGCCCTGCGCTGTCCTGCCCGCCTGGGCTTCGCCCGCACCCGCGTTCGCGGGGGCCCAGGCGACAGTGGCTGTCAGATAGTCATAGATGAGCCGGGCGGCCCTGTAGGGATTCTGCTCGCCCTGCGTTATCTGCTGGGCTGCATTCCGTATGGCCTCACGGTCCGAGGGGACAAAGGGATCGGCCGCAAGGCAGGCCCGTATCAGGGCAGTCTGCCCCGCGGTGCTGTGGACCAGCTCGGGATTGATCTCGGTTTTGACCGCCCAGCTCTGCACCAGAAAGACCTGCTTTACCGATATCTGGCTGTTCTGGTCCAGATTGCTGAAGCGGTAGACAGCATCCCCGCGGAAGTCGGGATCGAAGGGGCGCGGATCCTCCTCGACCAGCTTTACAAGGCGCTGGTTCGCCGAATTGACCGGCCGCGGCGCCCAGAGAACAAGGCTGTTCGCGCCAGAGCTCCGTATCCTTTTCAGGGTGACTGTGTAACCGAGACTGTAGCTCCTGCGGTCGGAATATTCCTTGCGGCCGACAGAGGAGCTGAGATCGAAGTAATAGCCATTGCTCTTTCCCTTCGATGTTCTGATAAAGAAGGAGCCCGACTGGGCGCCGTCGGGTACGCGCACGCGGATCTCGCGGTCGGACCAGTATTCATAGCCCGAGCCGAGCTCATCGCCCGGGATATATCCTGAGTCCGGCGCGTCGGAGAGAGCTTCGGAGTTGGCGGAGGCCGACCAGGGAAAGAGCACTTCTCCCCCCATGCGCGAGGCGCCGAAATTCTGCCCTGTAATGGTGAGGAGGCTCCCGATCGAGCCCCTCTCGGGAGTCACCGATTCAATAATGGGAAGATTTTTGGCCGGCGAAGCGCTTTCGGAGAGTCCCGGCTGCAGGGCTGGAATTTTCCGGTAGCTGAAGCTTCTCGCGTTGCTGCGGCCATAGCGTGTAACCACGCAGACAGGCCCGGCATCCATCCAGAATGGAAGGCGGACACCAATCCGTCCTTCATCCCAGCTCTCGTAGGCCGAGACCGGTGGCGCAAAGCCGCCAATTTCGATATGTGACCCCTCGCGGCTTTTGCCAAACCGCGATCCTTCGATAACAAGAAGCCCGCCCCGGTCCAGAATCAGCGGATCAACACGAGTCAGCTTTGGAGCGAGGATGCTTCCAGCGAGCAGAAATCCTGCGGCTCCCAGAGCCAGCGCCACCAGAAAGATGAGAAGAATTCTCAGAAATCTTTTCAATGCGGCGGCCGCCCTGCCAGTGCTTTTCACATTCCGCCCTTCCTGGGTCCCCCCGCGGGCTCAGGCGCCTGCATCTTGCCTCCGCCGGGGTTGGAGCCTGAGTCGATGCTCTGCTGGCCGGAGCCGGCTGCAGGTTTGGCGGGCGGCGCCTGCGGGCTGGGAGGAGCGGCGCCGTTCTGCGGATTCTGCGGATTTTTGCCATCCGAGGAATCAGGCAGCGAGGCAGAGATATCGCGGTAGCGCAGCACGACAATCGTAAGGCGGACAGGGGCCTTCCCGTCGCTGTCGCGGCCAAAGGGGAAGAAATAGACCTTGTCGCCATAATGGACCGACACAGTATTGAGTGTGCTGCGGTAGGATATGGAACCCGAGGATTCCTTTACCCAGACCTGTCCCTGCGTAACCAGAACGATGCCGTTCTTTCCATTGTCGAAGGGAGTGACCTGGACAAGTATGGTCGCTGTTGGGCTCGCGAGCTTGAGCGAAGTAGGCGTCCCCGAAACGGTGTAGCGCAGATTCTCCGAACGCCAGGCGCTCGCGTTGGGCCCGACATCGACTGTCGTCTCAATCTGGACGACGAGAGCCTGATCCTGGATGGAACTCGGCGGCTGTTTTTTCGCCTCGGGGTTCTCCTGTGCCTCAAGCCGGCTGAAAGGCGACAGCGGCCCAAGGAGGAGGGCCACCACAGCGAGGACAGCCCTTTCACGGAACAGCCCTATCGTGCGTCTCACTATGCTCACGGCTGAACGCTCCCCGCGCTCTCTATTCCGGACTGAGCCGCACCATCGCTCGAGGCGGTGACCACAAGGGGTTTGCCTCTCGAACTGTAGCCGGACGCCGCAGCCGGCAGCTGGATAGTCACATTGACCTGTGCATCCTGCGATTCAAGATAATTGACCAGAGCTTCCATGCTGTCGGACTGATTGCTGCCGGGCTTTATTTCGCCGGCGGCCAGAGTCTGAACCGGCGCGGCTGCGGGCCTGCTCTTAAACACACTCAGCGCGAGAAATCCAGCCAGAAGCAGGATCGCGAGAGCGGCAGCCGCCGCAAGCGGCGCGGGGATCACAAAAGCCCTGCCCCAGAAAGAGCCGGGGACATGGCGGGCCGCGCGGCGGCCAGAGGCACCATCGTCTTCGGCATCGGCTGGCGCAGTCTGGACAGCTTCTGCTGCCGCCGCGGCAGTCCTGCTGGTCCCGCCGGCTTTGCGGCCCGCGAGAGCCGGCACCGGCTGATCGAGCAGAGAGCCGAGTCTGGCCCGGACCCTTTCGGCCGCGGCCACAGAATCATAGCCCCGCCTCTCCTCAATAAGAAAGGCGTCGAGCTTGCGGTATTCCTCAACCTTCGCGGCGCAGGAAGGACAGGACCGGATATGGGCCTCTATGCGTTCCTTCCAGGGAGAAGGAACCTCGCCGTCGACAAAGGCCGATAAGAGATCAGCGTCAGGGCACATGTTTCTTACCCCCTTCGAGCATGGCGAGCAGCGCTTCCCTCGCGCGGAAGGCCCTCACCTTGACATTGCCCTCGGTAATGCCGAGAGCACGCCCGATCTCCTTATAACTCATGCCACCATACTCCTTGAGCAGAACAACTCCTCGCAGATTTTCGGGCAGCTTCTGCACAAGCTCTCTGACCTCTTTGGCCGATTCCTCGCGCAGAATATCATGATCGGCGGATTCGCTTTCATTCTGCTCGCCCCGCCACCAGCGTTCGTAGGCTCTCGTCTCCCGGCCCTTCCGTTTCGCATAGTTGAGCGCCGCGTTCTTCACTACTCTTATAAGCCAGAATTTGGCGTCGTCCATTGTAGCGAAGGGTATGCGCTTTTCGATAAGCCGGATAAACGAGTCGTGGACAATATCCTCCGCAGCCTCTTCCGTGCCCGTAATACGGTAGGCTACCCGGATGAGCATCGGCGCCGTGCTGTCATACAGCCTGCGCAGCGTCGCATCGTCCGGGGCCCCTTCATTGGAAGAAAACACCGGGCTTTCTTCAGGGTTACTCAAGACTTATGCGCCCCTTCCATCATCCCTGCACCCGCTTCCAGGCCGTGCCCGCAGGACCGTCGGCCAGGACAATGCCCTTCGCCTTGAGCTCATCGCGGATCGCATCGGCTGCTGCAAAGTTTTTGGCCTTTTTGGCCGCGGCGCGTTCGGCTATCTTGGACTCAACCCAGGCCGAGAGCTCGGCGTCTTCGGGCGCGGCCCCGGCCGGCGCCGTCTCCGCGAGCTTCAGCCCCAGAATGCGGTCCATATCGAAAGCTGCGCCGAGAGCGTCGGCAGGCGGTACAGAATTGTCGCGCAGAAGACCCCAGAGGTCGGCGAGGGCCCGCGGCGAGGAAAGATCCTCGCACATATGCTGGACAAAGGCGTCGAGATAGGCCCTTGCCCCGGAGCCGAGCGCGGCCACCGGTGTGGCCGCCTTTGTGCCTGCGCCGTCCGGACCCGCGGCCGCGCCGCCGCCTGCACAGGCGCCAGCAGCGCTCCCGCCCGCCGGGGCGGCCGCCGCCTTTTCTTCGAGCGCCAGAATGCGCTCCGACAGCCCCTTCCGCGCGGCCTTCGCCTGGGCGAGGGATTCGTAGGAGAACTGCAGCTGGGAGCGGTAGTGGGCCCCGAGCAGGAAATAGCGGTAGTCGAGGGGATCGTAGCCTGCGTCTATCAGCGTCTGCAGAGTCAGGAAGCCCCCCTTCGACTTGGACATCTTGCCCTTGTCGAGGACGAGGAACTCGCCATGCACCCAGTAATTGACCCATTTGTGGCCGGTTGCCGCCTCGGACTGGGCGATCTCGTTCGTATGGTGGATCGGAATGTGGTCTATGCCGCCCGCGTGGATGTCGAAACTCTCGCCGAGGTACTTCATGCTCATAGCCGAGCACTCGATATGCCAGCCCGGATATCCCCGGCCCCAAGGCGAATCCCAGGTAAGGGCCTGATTCTCAAATTTGGACTTCGTAAACCAGAGCACAAAGTCGTGCGGATTCTTCTTGTTCCTGTCCACATCGACCCGCGCCCCCGCCTGGAGCTCATCCATTTTGAGCAGGGCCAGATCTCCATAGTGCGGGAATTTTGTCACATCGAAGTAGAGATTGCCGCCAGCGGAGTAGGTATAGCCATTCTTCTCAATCCGCTTTATAAGCCCGATCATGTCGCCCACGTGGTCAGTCGCCTTGCAGACCACATCGGGGCGGCGGATATTCAGCCTCTCCTCATCCTTGAAAAAAGCGTCCGTGTAGAACTTGGCGATCTCGAGGACAGACTCGCCGCGCTCCTTGGCGCTCTTCACCATCTTGTCCTCGCCCGAGTCGTCATCGCCCGTCAGGTGCCCCACATCGGTGATATTCATCACATGGGTCTCGTCGTAGCCCAGATAGCGCAGCGTCCGGTCGAGAAGATCCTCGATCACATACATGCGCAGATTGCCGATATGGGCATAGCTGTACACCGTCGGGCCGCAGCCATAGAAACCGACCTTGCCGGGGACAATAGGCGTAAAATTCTCGAGCTTGCGCCCGAGCGTGTTGTAGAGTTGCAGGGTCGGCATTCTTATTGGCTCCTTGAGCGAAGGCCGCGAGAGCGGCTATCATCACATCATGCCAAGCCTACGGGAGTTTCTGGAAAAAATCAATATAAAGGGACAGGTCTCCTATAACGAACCCATGTCCCGCCATACAAGCTTCCACATCGGCGGCCCTGCCGATGTCCTTGTTGTACCCGAAAACCGCGGAGATTTTATCCGCCTCGTCCTCGCCGCACGCGCCGAAGGCATCCCCCTCTTTGTCCTCGGCGGCGGTGCCAACCTCCTTGTCGGCGACAGAGGCATTCGCGGAATAGTCCTTTCAAGCTCAGGATTGAGAGAGATCGAGCTGGCCGCCGTACGCTCCAGCCCCGGCGGCGCCCCTCTGGCGGCGGCCTCGGTCTATGCGTCCGAAGGCGGAGCGGCCGGAAATCCGCCCCGCTCCCCTGTTACCCTCGCCGGCGGGGCCGGCCTCCCGGTAAACCGCCTCTGCGAGGCGGCCCTAACTGGCGGCCTCGCCGGACTCGGGACATTCTTCGGCATGCCCGGAAGCCTTGGCGGCGCCGTCTACATGAACGCACGCTGCTATGAAGCCGAGATAGCCGACCGTCTCGCCTGGGTAGACTACCTCCCGCCGCCGAACCGCGAAGCTGGAGCAGGCAGCCTGCCGGACGCCGCCGCCGCTGGCACTGCTGCTTCCGCCAACGGTACCACGGACAGAAGCGCGGCCTCCCCGGACAAAGCCGTGGCCCGCCTCCTCTTCGACCCCGCCGCCTGGTCCTACAAACGCTCGCCCTTCCAGCGCGGCGAGCCCCTCGCGGGCGCCATAATCCTCGGGGCCGGTTTCGCCCTGCCAGGGGGCAATCCCGCCGAAATCCGCCGCCTTATGGAGGAGAAGCGCGCCGACCGCGCTGCCAAAGGCCATTACCGCCTGCCATGTGCAGGCTCAGTGTTTAAAAACAACCATGACTTCGGCGCGCCCACAGGGAAACTCCTCGACAGCCTTGGCTTCCGGGGCAGGCGCATCGGCGACGCGATGGTCTCGGACTGGCACGCCAACATCTTTGTCAACGCAGGCCACGCAAAGGCCGCCGATATGAGGGCCCTTATCGAAACAGCCCAGTCCGAAGCCAAGGCAAAGCTCGGCTTTGATCTCGAGCCCGAGGTCCTCTTCGTCGGCGAATTCTAGCGCTCCGTCCGGAGCCTGCCCGGGCCGCCGGGCATAAAAAAGGGCCGCTCTTTCCAGAGCGGCCCTTTTATTTTTCCTGGGAGCGGCGCCGGCCCTGCGGCCGGCGTCCCCTCATATCAATTATTAATTCTTATAGAGAATGAACTCCACACGGCGGTTCTTCCAGCGGTTCTCGGCATCCTTGAAGTCGACAACCGGCTCGCTCGAACCCCTGCCGCTTGTGCTCAGGCGTCCGGCATTTACGCCGTTTTCGATAAGGAGTTTCTTGACAAGTTCAGCCCTGCCCAGCGAGAGCGGGATAAGCTCATCCTGTTCCTCCTTGTCGATCTTGGTCTGCGAGTAATCGTAGATCTTGCCAATGCTGTTGGCGTGGCCCTCAATGCCGATCTTGTAGCCGCCGAACCTGTTCAGGATCTGCGCAATGCGCTTGATCACCTTCATGTTCTTCTGGACAGTCTCGTCATCGAGAGTATTGAAATCTGCGCCATTCGCGCGGAACACGATGGACGGCACCTTGATTTTAAGCCTGTCGCCATCGCGGATCACGAGCACATCGACCGAGATAACGCCGGTGACTGTCGTGGAGTTGCCAAGCTCATCCCTCACCTTGAATGTGTAGGGGTAATCGGTCGCGCTCTCGACAAGCTCGCCCTTCGCTGAGCGGCCGTCCCAGGTAATCGCCGAAGCGGGATTGCCGGTGCCGGACCAGGCGATAAACACACGTTTCTTCGGCGCATCGCCAGGCTTGGCGCCTTCGACAACGGCGACCTCATCGACCTCGAAGCTCCAGGAATCGATCTCGCTTGTATCGCGCACGGAGAGCGCGATGTTGAGCTCATCGTCAACGCTGTCGTTATCCGGGCTGAAGGGATCGGGGCTTATCTTTACCGCGGCCTTCGGGCCCTCGGTATTGACCAGCACCGCGGCGCTCTGCGCCTCGGCATGATCGCCCTTGCCATAGTTCACAATGAGCGTGCCGGCATAGCTGCCCTGCACTGGCGTGCCGGAATCATCCCTGCCGTCCCAGACAAAGCTGGCCGGGATCGTATCTCCCTTGCCGGAATAGCTCTTTCTGGAATTCGAGCCGCTCTTCGCGGCGATTACAAAGCTCCAGTCGGAGATGCCGTCATGCATCTTCACAATTGGCGTGAATGTCACAGAATCCTTGAAGCCGTCGCCGTTGGGGCTGAAGCCCGCTTCAGAGGCAGTCACAAAGACCTGAGGCACGCGGCTGTCTACAGCAATGCTGGCAATCGTGGCGCTGGCCTTGTTGCCGGCGGCATCCTGCGAAGTCACTTCGTAGTGATAGATGCCATCTTTGACGGGGTTGCCGGCGCTGTCTGTGCCGTCCCAGTCAAAGTCTTCGGCTTTGCCCTTCCAGGACCAGCTGCGGACAACCGCGCCGGTCGAATCCATCATGCGGCCGGTCCAGTCATCGCCGGGCAGAGAGCTCTGGCTAATATGGACACTGTCCTTATTGCCATCACCGTTGGGCGAGAAGAGGCTGAGATCCGAAGCCACCGTGATAGAAGGCGCGGTGGTATCGAGCATAATGGTCGGTGTCGTCACCGAGGCGACATCTGCGTTCTTGTAGGTAACGGTAAGAGTGGCAACATAGTGGCCATCGGGAGCGCGGTCCTTCGCGTCGTTGTCGCCTGTCCAGACAATGCTCTCAGGCGGCACGCTCTTGCCGGCCCATGTCTTTATAACTGTGTCTTTCCTGAGTCCGCCGATATCCTCGGCAGCCCTGATGCTGAGTTCATACGAGGTGACTCCGTCGGGTCTCTGCACAAGGGCGGCGAAGCGGACTGTGTCTTTCTGTCCATCGCCATTCGGGCTGAAGGAGCGGAGATCGGCGGTAAGGCGTACTTCCTTCTTCGCGGTATCGATGCTCACGGGCACCACAGCCGACACAAACTTGTTGCCGGCTCTGTCGGTGGAGCTGATGCGGTAGGTATAGGTGCCATCGGGCACCGGCTTGCCGGCATCGTCATTGCCATCCCACTCGACCGCGGCATCGGGGCTTGTATTGAAGCTGTAGGTCCGTATGACCTTGCCCGCCACATCGCAGATTTCGCCAGTCCAGACTTCCTCGGACGAACCGGTCTGCTTGAAGGTGACGAGGTTCTGCTCCGCGGAGCCGGCTGGATTAAAGGCGCTGCGGTCAGCGCTCACCGAGCCAGAGGGCGGAACTGTATCGATTACAAAGGAAGGCGAATAGACCTTGGGGTTGTGTCCGTTTACATACACAACCTCGAGCATCGCCTGATACTGGCCATCGGGCAGCGGCTTCCCGCTGTTGTCCCGGCCGTTAAAGGAGGCATCGGCAAGTGCGGCCGCATCGGTGCCGTTTCTGCTCCAGACTACGTTCTTGTCCTTGTCCAGAATTGAGAGCGTCCAGGAGGAAAGGCCGTTCTTTACGGGCACGCTGGGCTTGAGGCTGATCGTGTCCTTGATGCCGTCCCCATTGGGGCTGAAGGCAGATGCGTCGATCGCGATATTGACCGGCGGCTGCTGTGTGTTGACAACGATATTGTCGAGGCGCTTCGAGACCGTATTGCCGGCCCTGTCGGTGGACTCGATAACAACCGAATAGACGCCATCGGGCACGACTGTGGCCTTGGCAGGATCGGCCGAATCGGCCTTTCCATCCCAGGAGAAATCGGAGGGCGCCTGCGCGGCAAACTCCACCGTGCGGACCGCCTTGCCGGATGCATCGAGCACCTTGAGCGTCCACTTGTCTTCCTGGGAGCCCGAGAGCTTCAGGACAATTGTGTCTTTATTGCCATCGCCATCGGGGCTGAATATCCTCGTGGCCTCGGGCGTCGACAGCTCCACCTGGGGCTGTGTCGAATCGACCACAACGGGGAAGGGACCAACTGTTCCCTTATTTCCATTGTCGTCGACCGCGCTTATCTCGATGCTGTAGCTGCCATCGGGTGCGACCGAGCCGGAATCGGCACGGCCATCCCAGACGAGCTTGTCGGGTACAGGCACGCCCTTCTTTGAATAGATGAGCCGCTGCCAGAGCCCGCCCACTCCCTGTGTCTCGGGGCGGGATTCCTTATTTGCGATAACGCGGACTACCTTGCCGTCCTTCGGGTCGCCCTGATAGACAGTCATCGTGTAGCCCATAATGTAGCGCTTGTCCTTTATCTGTATCGGAATCTCGAGGACATCGCTCCTGCCATCATTGTTGGGCGAGAGATAATAGGGGCCATAGGGAGAAGTCGGGAAATTTGCCACTATCTCCGGCGCCTGTCTGTCGATGACGCCAAGGGGGACCGTAGCGCCCGCACCGACCGACCAGAGGCTGCCATAGAGCGGCTCGAGGGCTACAGTCGGGATTATCTCGCTTTCGCTCCAGTCGTTTTTCGCGAGCACCGAATTCTCATCGCCGCCCGCCGCCTTGATCGGAATGATGGCCGAGAGGGCGAAGGTCGGGAAGAAGCTCCTCGCCGAATTTCCATCGGTGAGATCGCGTACGTCTATGCTCCAGGCTGTTCTGAAAGAGAGAATATTGCGGAAGCTCACGGAGCCCGAGACGCCGAACTCAAAATCCTGGAAGCTCGGGAAAGTAAGGGTTGTGCCCATGCCTATCTTCCAGGTATCGGTCTTTACAAAGAGGGCTTCGGCACCCAGACTCGGCGTATAAGGCGGCGGATAGGCGCCGAGCGATGCCGCATCGAGGTTTCCATAGCTGTTCAGATCGGGGCAGTAGCTCTTGCCGAGGTTGTAGATGACCCCGCCCCAGCGCAGGTCCTTCGCAAAGCCCCTGTCGCCGAGCAGATGGATAAAGCCGAGATCGGCGGCTATTCCCCAGTCTGTCCTGCTGTTATTCCAGCCAAAGGTAAAATTGAGCCCCGCTCCAACATAGAAGTTGGGGAAGAGATCCTTGGCAATAGAACCGGTTCCAGTAAAAAAAGTGCCAAGCGGAAGCTCCGTCATGGAGGCGGGAGTCGAGACGAATCTGATGCCGGCACCCCAGACGCCATAGGGCTTGGGAATGGATATTCCCGCGGAGGCCGCGGTGCCGAATCCCTGCGCCGCAGCGCCAAAATCGGTGAGGGCCGAAAAACCCAGATCCAGGGTTGTCCGCTCCTGCGCCGCGGAAGCGGCCGGATTGAGGCGGTCAGCCCAGGGCGCGTCGAGGGCCGTTACCGTGAGACCAGAGCCCGCGGCCTGCGGCGTGCCAAGCAGCGGTATGAGAAGGCCGCCCGCCGGCGGATTATAGGCGGCGGACAGGCTCCCAATGCTCACTGCAAAGGTGATCACAATGGACCAAAAGCGTTTCATTGAGGCAGCTCCTTATCAATTAGTGAACAGTATAATGCCTTCCGGGCGGAAGGCATATAGGCTATTTCACTGATAGATAATGAGAGCGGGGCGGGGGTCGAGGGCGAGCACCTCGGACGGTGTCAGAAGGGGATTGTCCCATCCTGCACCGGGTACTGCAGTTTTAAAGAAGAGTTTAAAGCCTTTAAGCGGCATATTGGCCGCAAGCGAGTTCATCGCGTAGGTATTGCGCTTGAGCTGTGGAGAGCCAAAGCCGTCGGCTGTATGGACAAGCAGGACATGGCTGTAGCTGGCCTTCACCTTTTCGCGCCCCTGTATCATCGAATAGCGGAACTGGTGGACAACCAGCATTTTGTCGCCGGGGATGCCCTCAGTTTCGATATAGTCCGACATCATCTTCTGGGCTGCGTTGAGCTCATCTGCGCTGATACGGCCGATTTCCTTCATGGGCAGGGTGGTCCGCCATTCAGGGTCGATCGCGATATGAACATTGGGGTACTTGAGAAATGGCAGAAGATGCTTCATGGCATCTTCGACGCCGTATCTGCCGATCTGATGATCGACAAAGACGAGCATATTGTGTGCAGCAGCATAGTCGATATAGCTCTGCACGACCGAATCCTTTAGATAGCCGATCTCCCCGCCCGGCCAGCAGGTGCCATAGATAAGATAGAAAGCGGTGACAACGCCCGTGGGGCCGTTCACATCGTCGTAGAGCTTTGCATAGCCGTCCAGCATGCGGGCGAGATCCTCTTTGGAGTATTCGCCGAGTATGCCCATGGATTTCGAGCCCGGCTTGCCGTAAAAAGCGAGGATCTGATTGTTCGCGAGGACGGGGAGCGCAACACTGTCGGCGAGGTTCTGCGCCGCCATATCTTCCTCGCCCGGCACCTCAAAGCGCAGGGAGCTGAGTTTCCGGAGCGCGGCTGTCCGGTAGAGATCGGGAAAACCGGGCTGGAGGGCAAGGCCCGCGAGGGGCTTCCCAAGGTGCTGGATGCGCGAAGCGGAGACAGGCAGCGCATAGATGCCAGTTCCGCGCGCAGAGAGGCCCGCCGCACTCCCCGCGGCGGCCGCGGATTTTTCCTCCCGACGCTGATCCTGAGTATCGGCGGACATCTCCATGCCGGCTGTTAGAACTGCCGCCGCGATAAGCAGATAAGGGGCAAAACGATTCACATGCATACGCTGTTTTCAACCTCAAGCTGCGAGAACACTAGGGGACTTTTATTGATATCGGCCTGCACGCATCAACGCTATAGCCTTACTGCGCCGAATGCGTTAAAATTCTACTCATGCGGCGTTCTCTCCCCCTGGCCTTCCTGCTCCTGCTCCTGCTCTCCGCGGCTGCGGCTTCTGCCCAGTCTCTGGAGCCAGGCCCTGCATCCGCCCCTGAGACCTCTGTGCTCAGACAGGCTTACTGGGACAGCTTTTTCAACGCGCCCCGGGCCGCCGCTCTTGCAAAAAAGCCCTTTGCGGTGCGGACCGAGAATGGCGATTTCAGATTCTCCTCGTCAAGAGAGGGCAGCTATTTCTATCTCTACCTTTCTGCGGCCGCCTCTGAGGCGGCAAAGCGGAGTTCCGCCGGGCAGAAGCGCCCCGCGCCCGCCACCCAGCAGGAGGCAGACGCGGCCAACTATCCTCCCTGGACACAGGGCAGCTGGATTGTCAAGCGATCTCTCGCAAACGGCGCCTTTATCCAGGCCAAAGTTTTTCTCCGCAGCGATCCCGGCCTTTTTATCCGCCTCTATCCCGACGGCGACCGCAGCCGCATGGACGTGCTTGTCTATGGCGGCGTTCTGAATGAGCGGGTGGCCATCCCCCTCCCCTTCGAGCGCCTGCTCCGCAGCTCTCTCGCCGATATTGTGAACTGGACAAAAGACGCGGTGGACTGGAGCTGCTTTGAGCCTCATCCGGAGCTGAGTGCGCTGAGCAGCAGCCTCGCGGACAGGATACGGAGCGGCCTCCCCGCTCTGCGCTATGCCGATGACGGCGGCCTCGATGCACAGGGAAGGCCGGTGTTTATCGCGAATCTCGCCCCGCAGGGCACGAAGCCCGGCCTCAACTGCTCCGGTTTTGCGGAGTGGGTCGCCGATGGCATCTACCATCCGCTGACGGGTCTCTGGCTCGATCCCGCGAAGCTCAAGGAAAGGCGCATGGAGCTGAGACGGGAAAGCTTCGACGAGACAGCAGAAAAAAAATACGATCCCTATTTCGGACTCGACTGGACCCGCAATATCGCGAAGGCCCTCGCCGACGCAGGCATGCCGACGCGGACTCACAGCTATACCGAAAGCGATATGGCCTCTCCTCCCTTTGCCCTCTATGAACCGCAGAATCAGGGAAAGACGCCCTCCGCTCTTCCCCGTTATATAAGTTATCCGGCCTATGACAGCTCATCGGGTTACTCAATCCAGGGCCTCAAGGCTCTTCTCTATATTGCTGCGATACGGGAGCCCGGCAGTTTCTATTTTGCCTCCCTCAATAAAGTCGATTCAACAAAACTTAGGCGGCATTACCATGTCGCCGTCCTGATCCCCTTTTTCGATGCCTCTGGGGCTTTCCACGCAGCTGTCTTCGAGAGCTGCAGGGAGACCGATATAGACTCATTTATGAAACGGGATCCTCTCAATTTTATCCATCTTGAAAAGGTCAAGGTGGAGAGGGATTTCGAAGCGCCTGTATTTTGACTTTTGGGGGTGATCTTTTATGCAAAGGCTTGGCAGGAGGAAAACTCCGCTCTGGACAATTATAACTCTGCCCCTGCTCGCGGCGGTAATCGGAACAATTGTTCTGATGGGAGTGGGCTTTACAAACGCGGGTGGAAGAGCGGTACAGTCACTGGCCCGAACAATTACCTGGAAAATTTCGGGAGAAATCGAGGCAAGGATAGAGAATGAGCTCGGCATTGCCTCGACCGCCGTTACATCGTATGCTGAGGCTCTGGATGGCAGACCGCTGACCAGCAGCAACCAAAAAGAAAAACTCTACAGGCTTGCTGGCCTCGCGCCTTCTGTGGGATCTTTTTTCTTTGCCGGCGATGACGGCTCCTTTGCGCAGCTCGGGCGGAAACAGGACGGCAGCGGAAGCTATGCCTTTTCCCGGGCCGGAAGCGACCGCCTTGAAATCTACGGGCTGGATGCCGATGGCGCCCTCGGAACAATACTGAGGAGCGGCACCTATGATGTGACAGCCGAAAGCTGGTACCAGTCGGCTGAGCAGGGAAGAACTGCAGGCTGGACCGATATCTACCAGAATCCGGCCGCCGATTCGCTCGTGCTGAGCGCCTATGCGCCTGTCGAGGATGGAGCCGGCGGCTTTGCTGGGGTTCTGGGCGCGAGTATCCCGCTCGAAAGCATTCAGAATACCCTTGTCCAGTCGACAAAGGGTATCGGTGCGGGAGCCTTTATTCTGGGCAATGGCGGCAAGGTTATGGCCGAGAGCGAAGAGGGCAATGCCCGCTCCGACGGCGCCCAAAAGGCGGATACGTCTGTCCCGCAGAAGATGGAAGACCTGAGCACTGGCGTGGCAAGCCACAACACTATTGTCGCCCAGGCCTCAGGCTATGCGCCCAAGGACGCGGTGAGCGCGGCCAGCGAAAGCAATGCGACCTGGTACACCGAGATGAAGGTTGGCGGCAAGCCCTACTTCGTCTCCTCAAGCCCTCTCCATGGCGTTCTGGGCCTCAACTGGAGACTCCTCATCTATATGCCCGAGTCCGAAGTCATGTCGATTATATCGAGCAGCCTCGGCAGAAGCATATTGATCAGCATTGTGGCAGTACTCTGCTGCATTCTTGTCATTTTCTGGATTGCGAAAAAGCTCAACAGAACCATCGGAGACCTGATGGCAGACCTTGAGAGCATGTCGCATGGCGACCTGAGCAGAAAGATTGAGGCGAAATCCAGCACCGAAATCGGCGATATAGAGCTCGCCGTCGGCGGCCTCAACGAACGCTTCGCCTCGATAATCCAGCAGGTGAGGGAGGCGGCGGATCAGAACGCCAGCTCGGGCGAAACCCTCGCTGCTGCCTCGACAGAAGCGGCCGCCACAATCAACGAGATGAGCGCCAATATCGATTCAATGCGCAATCTCTCTGAGCAGCTCGACAAATCCGCGGCCGATACCGAGCGCGCGAAAGGCGTTGTCACCGAAGCCGCCGGCACCGTTCTCTCTTCGGTCCAGCAGCTCCAGCAGGAACTCGGCCGCTCTGTCGATCTGATCTCCGCCATGACAGAGAGCATGAAGGAACTTGCGGGCAGAGCCGAGACCGAAAAACAGAATGCCGAGCGCATTCTGAATCTCGGCTCCGAAGGCAAGAATTCAATCGAAGGAGCCGTGGCATCGATGAAGGAGATGGCCGACAACGCCGACCGCACGATAGATCTCGTCGATATCATCAACGGCATTGCCCAGCAGACCAACCTCCTCGCAATGAATGCGGCTATCGAGGCCGCACACGCGGGCGAACAGGGCAGAGGCTTCGCAGTAGTGGCCGACGAAATACGCAAGCTCTCGGAGAGCACCACCGAAAATGCGACCAATATCGGCAAGACCATACAGGATTCGGTCGAGGCCATCCATACCGCGTCCGAGACCAGCATGAGTTCGAGCGAAAGCATCGGCGGAGTCATCGACAGCCTCGACGGACTCATCAAGAACCTGGAAAGCGTTGTCGATGCCCTGTCCCAGCTCTCCGGCAGTTCAGGAGAGGTCACCTCTGCCCTGTCTGTACTCCAGGGCACGGTCAAGGACCTCTCTGGCGCCTCGGGCAAACTCGGCGAAGAAGCCGGCGTTATCGGCAGGACTGTCGAGGAAGTGCGCCGCCTTGCCGCCGAAAACAGAGGAGCCACCGAGGAGATGTCCATCGGCGTAAAGGAGATAAACAGCTCCGCCGCCACTCTTTCCGAGCTCTCGCGCCAGAACGCAGAACTCGCCTCTTCGATGAAACAGAGCGTCGATATCTTCAAGCTCCGCCCGGCAGAACCCGCATCTGCGGCTTCTCAGGCCGGCGGGACCGCGGCGGATGCTGCGGATGCCTCCCCTGCGGAGACTTCTCCGTCAGCGGCCGCGCCCTCAGCCTCTGCACCAGCGGCGCCTTCAGCCCAGTCCGGCGCAGAGCCCGGCGCTGAAGCCTCAGCCGGGCCGTCCTCCACGGACGCCTCAGCGCCCTCAGCCTAAAACTCAGCGGCGGCCGCGGCCCTGTCTCAGCATGAGCAGGGCCCGGCCACACCCGCGGCCGCCTCTGTGGGGCCATGGATGCGGCAGGGGCATGTCTGCGGGGACAGCGGGGACGGGGACAGCGGGGACAGGTCTCTGCCTTTTTATGGCGGAGCGGCGGGCGCAGGGCTCGATCCCCGCCGGGCTCGCCCCGCCGCGGACAGAGACAGAGGGCGGGCCCGGCGGGCGGCAGCCAAGTCTTTTCGTTATATACATTTAGACCGGATACAGATGAGGGTGGCCGGCTTGATGGCCCGCCGTGAATTGAGGCCCCGCAGGCCGGGCGGGCCTTCGGGGGACAGGTCTCCGCTTTTTGGTCTCCATTTTTTATGCGCCGGCATATGCGCCAGGAGCCCCGCCCGGCCCGGAGGCCGCCGGCGGCGCCCTGCGTATCCTTTCAGCCTTGAAAAGAGCGGAATCGAAATAGGAAATCCCTTTAAAAACCAAAAGACCGCCTTTCGGGCGGTCTTTCCAACTGCAGGCAGCTACGGGAATGAAATCCCGCGCCTTACGACCTGGACTTAGACGTACTTCTGAACCTTGCCGGCTTTGAGACAGCGGGTGCAGACCTTAAGGGTCTTTACGGTGCCATCTTCCTTCGTTCGGACTTCGACGAGATTCGGGAACCAAGTCCTTCTGGTGCGATTTTTGGCGTGAGAGACAGTATTTCCAACAACGGTGCCTTTACCGCAGATATCACATTTTCTCGACATGGTACGCTCCAATCAAAAAAATCGTAGACTGAATATAGCAGAAGGCCCACATTGTGTAAAGGGGCCAAGGGCCGCGGCGCACAGGCCCCGCCCCAGGCTGCGGCAATCGGCCCCCGGCCCCCACGGCCCCCGGCTATCTGCCGCCCATTCCCGGCGGCAGGGCCCCGCCTCCCTGGCCCATGCCCATCATCCTGGCCATGGCGCCCTTGTTTTTGGCCATCTTGTGCATCATGCTGCGCGACTTCTCAAACTTCTTTATAAGGCGGTTCACCTCGGCCACCGAAGTGCCCGAGCCCTTCGCAATGCGGGCGCGCCGCTTTGGCCCGATAATCAGGTGGTTGGACCGCTCTTTTTTGGTCATCGACTGGAGAATCGCCTCTTCGTATTTAAGGCCCTCAGTATCGATCTGGGACTCGTCAATCTGGCCCGCGAGCCCCGGCAGCATGTCGAGCATGCCCTTCATCGAGCCCATTTTCTTTACCTTTTTGAGCTGGCCGAGGTAGTCCTCGAGGGTAAAGGTTTCGCTCTCGATCTTGTCCTCAAGATCGGCGGCCTCCTCCTCGTCGTAGGCCGCCTGCGCCTTTTCGACAAGGCCGACCACATCGCCCATGCCGAGAATGCGGCCCGCCACACGGTCAGGATAGAAAGGCTCGAGCCCCTCGGGCTTTTCGGAGATACCGACGAATTTTATCGGCTTGCCCGTCACCGTCTTGAGCGAGAGCGCGGCGCCGCCGCGTGTATCGGAATCAAACTTGGAGAGAATGACGCCCGTGAGGCCTATCTTCTCGTCGAAACTCTTCGCGATATCGGCCGCAGCCTGGCCCGTCATCGAGTCCGCCACAAGCAGAGCCTCGTCCGGCTTTACCGCGTCGCAGACCCGGGCGAGCTCATCCATCATGCCCTCGTCTATCTCGAGGCGGCCCGTCGTATCGACAATCAGCGTATCGTAGAGCTCGTGTTTCGCCCTGGCGAGAGCAGCCGACGCCACCTTTACCGGATCCTTCGCGCCCTCTTCCTTATAGACATCGACGCCGATCTGCTGGCCCAGCACCGAGAGCTGTTCGACAGCCGCCGGCCGCACAAGGTCGCAGGCCGCGAGCAGAACCTTTCTGCCCTTGCCCTTGAGCATATAGGCGAGCTTCATCGCGCTCGTCGTCTTGCCCGAGCCCTGGAGACCAAGGAGCAGAATCACGCTCGTCGTGTCCGGCCCCTTGAGCTCGAGATCCTGGTGCTTGTCGCCCAGGAAACTCACCATCTTGTCGTAGACAATCTTTACAAACTGCTGCCCCGGCTGCACCGAGCGCAGAACCTTCTCGCCCTTCGCCTCTTCGAGCGTACCGTTTACAAAACGCCGCACCACCCGCAGGTTTACATCAGCCTCGAGCAGTGCAAGCTTTATCTGCTCGACCGCGTCCTCGACATTCTTCTCGCTTATAGTCGACTTGCCCCCGATAACCCGGAGAGCATCGCTGAACTTCTGCGTAATCTTCTCAAGCATGGTGGCGCAATTATCGCCCAGAGCCCCGCGCGAGGTCAACCATTGCAGCCCCGCGTTTTTTTCAGTGAGGAAGATTCAAAATTGAAAGGATAGGCTGCGGCGCCCCCGCCACACCAGGGCTCCGCCCGGCCCCAGGCTCCGCCGCGCGCCCTCACCCCGGTCCTGCACCCCACGCAGCGCCGGGCCTTGACCCCCCGTCCCAAGGGCCCTGCTCCCGCGCGGCCCGGCTCAGGGGCGGTCCCCCAGGCAGATGCCTGCAAAAACGGCGCCGACATACAGGCCTTCTGCTCAGTGGCAGAGAACAGCCAGTTAATACGAAACTAGAAGCTGAATTTGAGCCGGCTGTCTATGGTCCAGTAATCGGTGCCGAAATTGTAATTATAGCGCAGGGCAAGGGATGTGGCACCCAGTGTAAAATCGGGTCCGATTCCGGCAGCAGCGCCCTCTGTATTTTCCTCGGAATTCAGGAGGCATACTGCATACATATCAAAGGAATCGCAGAAATTGTACCTCATGCGCAGTTCCTCAATAAACCTGTCTGCGGAACTGTCTTCTGTGCTGACTGCATAAGCCGATGTAGAGCGGAGCTCTAATGAATTCTTCCGCCAGTCGGCAATGCAGAAAGGCAGCACAACACCTGAGCCGGAATCCAGCTGGCCAAAGCCCATATTGACTTTGGCCCCTGCAAAAAGGCCCAAGCCATCAAGAGGTCGAAGCCCAAGGGTCAGACTCGCGGCCGTCCTGCCTATGTCGTTGTTGAAATGCGAAGTAACAATAACACTTAACATGTCGCTTTCGTACTTCGCGGCCGCATACAGGGCCTTAAGGCCCGAAGAAAAATAGCCGGTCTCTTATACAATGGCAGCAGACAGGCCACCGATGCTCTGAGGCATAAACTGCAGCATAATTCCATTGGTATATTCGAGTTCACAATTATCATTTGAAAATATGCCAAAGGTATTTTCATCGCCATCAATATCAAGGCAGCCGTTCACTGTATATTCCTGATTCAGGAGGAGGCCTGCGCTGATCTTGATCTGATGATCTATAAAATCAGCCCAGCCATAGGCCACAATGATTTCGGGAACCCCGGTGGCTGCAGGGGCAGCGGGAGACTGTACGTAGCCCGAAAGGCGGATATAGGCTCCGCCAGTGGCATCCTCGTTCGTATATGACAGGTTTATCCGGGCATTATCATGGAAAAAGAATGCACCTTTGGAATTCCAGACTGTTTCCACCTTATTATATCCGCTCAGCTGAACCTGCGCGCTTATGCCGGCAGCGGCTGTGAGAAGCGTAAATACCAATACTGCCAGTCTCTTCATGGAATTTTCTCCTTTGGCGGCGGATTTCTGTGCGCAGATAAAACGCGGAAAGGCGGCTGGCGCCTGTCTCTGATTTCCGGGTCCTCAGGCGCCCTTAAAAATGCGGGCAGGGGCTTTTGCCCCCGCCCGCTGTGTTGTCAGTTAGAACTCTACCACAAGGCCGGAGTCCAGCTGCCAGGCCGGATTCGCACCAAAATACCAGACGGGTCCTGCATAGATCTTTATTTTCTCGTTCGCATAGCAGATAAGGTCGCCTTCTACGCAGGAATCGCAGCTCTCCGATTCGGTGCTGCTGTAGAGTCCATTTATTCCCAGCGACAGGATATCGGTAAGCTTATATTCCATATTTTCAGTGATAAGATAATCGGTTGCAGCGCTTCCCTCATGGTCGAAAGCCGCGGCCAGCACGCTCTTGGACCACAGTCGGCCGCTTGTATACTGGAAGAATGCAAAAGGCGTTATAAGGCTGCTTCCATTATTATCGAAGCTGCTGTAGCCCATATTGTATTTGACTCCGACATCCGCAGCAATGCTGTCTCCCAGGCTGAAACCGAGCGCAGCGCTCGCCACGCTGTTTGCAAGCGTATTGTCAAAATGGCAGGTAAGCAGGGTGCCAAATGAATTCTCACCGGCGCTATAGGTGTATCTGCATGCCACATAGAGCATTCCAAGACCATCCTCATAATTGTCTGTTTCGCACACAGCGGCTGCAGAGAGTCCTTCGAGAGCGGCAGGTGCGAACTCCGCCATAATGCCATTCTTTCCATTGAGCTCCCAGCTGTCACTGCTGAAAACAGAACTGTCCTCATAATTCTTTTTATTGTAGATTGAATATTTATCGCTGTAGAGTTTTCCTGCGCTTATTTTTATCTGGCTGTCAAAAAAGCTCATCCAGCCATATGCGCGGTAGAAGGATGGAGCCGATTCGATGGGGCTGTGCTGGCCAATGCGGATCCACGCCCCCGCGGTATTATCGTCATCCGTGTACACAACATCAATGTTGGCCTTATTTGTCAGGGTCCCGATCTCGTCCGACGACGTTTTAATCCAGCTGAAATTGACGTCCTCTTTGCCGGAAACCCTTACCTGGGCTCCAAGAAAAGACACAAGAGACAGCAGCGAAAACAGCACCGCAATTAATTTCCTGCTCATATTTCCTCCTCATAAGTGGCAGCGCCTCCGGAATCAGACCGGCAGATTTTAAGATCGGGCACTGCTCTAAAAACTGACTATGCACTCAACAGGAAACGAGAATCCAACTCCAAAGAAATACACAATTCCGGCAGAAAGGGTAGCCTTTTTATATGATGCTGTTCCCTTGAGCTCGGCATAGGCGGGATAGGTATCCTCGCGGGTTGTGGTGTACATGCCGCCGCAGTAGGCTCCCAGCATGTCTGTAAAATAGTATTCCGCCCATCCTTCCACAAAGAAGCAGTCTTCGAGCGTACCATTGCCCAGAGCATAGGCCGGGGTCAGTTTGCAGGCAAAATTGTCACCGTGATAGCCAATAATGGCAAAGGGCGTCATGCATCCCACATCGTCATCGCTCTCATCGTTAATGGCCATATTGTACTTGAATCCTGCGGTGAGCATGACCTCCTCGGCCGGGAAGAAGCCCAGCGTAAGGCTTGCACGGCTGCTGGCAAAGCTGTTGTTAAGATGGGCGGTAGCCAATACGCCAAACTTTTCGCTCTTGTAGTTTGCCGCCATGTAGAGTGCCTCAAGGCCTGACTCAAAGTAGTCGGTCTCGTATGCGGCAGCCAGAATAAGCCCATCGGCGGCCACCGCTCTGTACTCAAGCAGCACTGCGTTCTTTTCGACAAGCGAATGCCCGTCGTTGGTAAAGCCTACGCCATATTCATCATTATGGCTCGAGTGAAAAGTAAAGTCTCTGCAATTAAGGCGGCCGCCATACAGCCTCAGCTGCCGGTCAAAAAAACTCATCCAGCCATAGGCGAAGGGCAGATTGATATCTCCCTCGAGGGGGATAGTCTGTGCTATGCGGATAGATGCTCCATTCAACAGATCTTCGCTCGCATAGGAGATATCAACACGCACATCATTCGTAACAAAAATATCTTCATCGCTCACGGAGCAGTAAAAATCATCCCGTCCGTCAACCGAAACCTGCGCGCTCAGTCCCGCGCAGCAGACACAAATAATCAGCAATATCAATATTGCCCGCTGTTTCATTATCGGCCTCCGACATTATGCCTTAATGCTGCTGCAAATATCAGAAATAGATGATGCAGCTTCCGTCAAAGGTATTCACGCCGCTGAGTGAATAATAGCATGCGGCTTTAAACACCGCCTTGTCCAGTTTATAGCGGACAAAGGTCCCAAATACTTCGGTATATTCGCCCTGCATGGAAAAAGTATTGAGAAGTCCGGCATACTCAATAAGGCTCAGATTCCCAATAATATCATAGCTGACATAGCCTTCGCCGGCGAACTGGCTGTTGGAACTGTCGTTTGAGTTAATAACATATGCAGGTGACAGCCGGACATGGAGTTCGTTCCAGTTCCAGTCGATAAGTCCAAATGCCGTATAAAGGCCGAGCTCGGAACTGTTGGAACCCAATAATAAAGTTGGCGCCATATTGCATTTAATGCCTGCGCGCAGGTCAAGGCCCTCTGCCGGCTTTACTCCCAGCATCAGGCTTGCCCTGGTGCTGGCAAAATCATCGTTGAAGTGGGAGGTGGCAACAACACTGAGCAGATCATTTTCGTATTTTGCCGCGGCATAAAGGGCCGCCCAGCCCGACTTGTAATTGCTGCTTTCGAACACTGCGGCGGCAGAAAGGCCTTCGATCTGTGCAGGCATATACTGCAGCATGGCCCCAATGACATCATCCAGCTCCCAGTTGTCATTTGCCAATGAATAAATACCGGAATTCTCAGGGCTGTCAAAGGGGAATATCGAGCTTTGCACAGTATAATCATAGTTCTGCAGATGTCCGGCAGTGAGCCTTATCTGGTGATCCAGAAAGTCAGCCCAGCCATAGGCGGCCAGCATCTCTGTTTTCAGGCTGGCCCCTGTCTGATTGGAATATGAAGCAGAGAGATGCATGCGGGCGCCGATGGTCTGATCTTCATTTTCATAGGCAAAATTGAGTCTTGAGGTGGCAAAAAGGCAATACACTCTCATCGAAAGCCGCAGTTGCCTCAGCCTTCTGGTAGCCATTTATCTGGACCTGCGCGCCAAGCATCGCCGCGCAGAAGAGCAGCAGACAGCACAGTGTTAAAAAACGCTTCACATCCCCTCCTCAAAAAGATGGTCAGGCTCCAGATGAGCAGCCGCTTCCACATAAGTCTAGATTGCCGCAGCTCAAAATGCAAATTTCAGGAATATATTCATTGAATTCATTTTTTCAGAATTGACTCGCGCGGCCCGCTGAAGAAAACAGTATTGGAACAGTCACCCAGCCAGGCCTTCCAGCCGATGGCATCGAGTGGCTTTTTATGGTACTGCACGTTTTCCAGTATATCAGTGGCCTGTTTTGTAAAGCCCTTTACGCCAACCTCATTGATAATCCAGTAGAATTTGAGCGGATTGAGGCCCAGGCGGGAGCAGCTGATCATCGGCATGGAACCATTCAGATAGGCGGCCTTGAATGCGGTCTGGGCGGCGAGGACTTCTTTTGTGGTCAGGAAGAGGCCGCAGGGATCATCCATGCCGAAGAATTTATGTCCGCTTATCGATATGGAATTAAAATGGTATACGGAGCTGTCCACGAGACTTCTATACTTTGTATAGGGGAGATATCCGCCAAAGAGGGCGGGGCGGTTCGGGTCAAGGGCTTTTCTGAGCGCATCAGGCTTCATCCTTCCCATTGAATTGGTGTCGATCAGACAGACCTCCAGATTCTGAAGGTCTGCAAGGCGCAAATTGGAATAGTGTGAATCCTTTGAGACATAGACAACAGGCAGTCTGTCTGTCCGGTTTTTAAGGAGTTTGGATCCAAAATAAATGCCATGGTTGCTGCCCTCTGTGCCGCCCGCCGTAACGAGACCCCAGACATCATCTGTCCTGAATCCGTAGAGAGGGGCATTGGGCATTGACTGACCCGTGGCGCTGTTCGGAAGCAGCATGCCTATGCACAGCGCGATGAACAGAGCAGTGCAGAACCGCATTCCCTTCCTCATTCTGAAAGCCTCCGCACTGGTACCGGTCCCTTTTTTCTCAGAGAAGACCATCCGCATGAAATTCTAGTCTGCAGGTTTTTTAAATGCAAACATCCAAGCGGTTCATCGAAACTGCTCGTTCAGCCCTGCCCAGCGCGGCTCAATGGAGAGAATGAGCAAATATAATTATATCTATTTAGTAGAGAATTTTGCCACTGCTTCTGCGGGACTATGCAATTATGCATACCATGGAGTAAACTTGATACTGCAATTCGCCACAATCGAGAGGGTTCTCCATGTGCAGTCGCTATGGCGAAGATAACAGAGTTCTGCAGTCCACTGTTCCTCAATGCGGACCGGACATTGCCGATTTCTGCGATATGGACCGCTTCGAGCAGCTGCTTAAAGACTGGGCCAAGAGCACAGGCCTTGCAACAGTGGCAATCGGCCGCGATGGCAGCTATATAAGCGGCTGCTATAATTTTACGGATTTCTGCCAGAATTTAACCCGCAAAAGCCCGGAAGGTCTCCGCCGCTGTATTGCCTGTGATAAAAAACACCGGCACCTATATATGCCACGCCGGGCTGGTGGATTTTTCAGCACCTATAACCATGGAAGACGGAACATGGATGGGCAAAATTGTGGGCGGGCAGGTCCTCCCCGAAAAGCCCGATGAGGCCCGTTTCAGGGCGACAGCCCGCGAACTCGGCATAGACGGGGACGCTTATATCGCCGCTCTGCGCAAAGTGAGCGTGCGCCCGCGCGATGAGATCAAGGCCTGTGCCGATATGCTCGCGAATGTAATAACTCTGTTTGTCAGGACAAGCTACAAGGCACGCGCCAACGCCGCTTCACTATCAGAGAGAGCGGGCATTATCCTTTCGCTGAGCAAGATATACTTCTGTGCGTACTATATCGATCTTAAAAATGACAGCTATGCCGAACTCGACTCCACGGACAGGCTGCGCGCCTTTACGCGCGGAAGGCACAGTGCCACAGAGCTTGCCGCTGAGGCCTGCGCTCTCTTCGCAGAGCCTGCATTCCAGGCTGATTTCCTCGCCTTTGCAGACCTGAGCACTCTGGGCCGGAGGCTCGGGGGGCGCCAGAGCATCAGTTTTGAATTTGTGAGTCCTGACTCAGGCTGGTGCCGTGCGCTATTTATAGAGGTAAACAGGGATGAGAGCGGCGGGGTCTCGCATGTTATCTATGCGCTTCAGCATATTCAGGAGGAGAAGGGGAAAGAGCTTAAAAACCAGCGGATTCTGCAGGAGGCCGCTGAGGCTGCCACACGCGCCAGCCAGGCCAAATCCGACTTTCTCTCCCGGATGAGCCATGACATCCGCACGCCGCTCAATGGAATAATCGGCATGGCCTATATAGCGGAAAAAGAGAACAATCCTCCAGCGACAGCTGACTGCCTTGCCAAGATCAACACATCTTCGAGGTTCCTTCTCGGGCTGATCAACGATGTGCTGGATATGGCCAAGGCTGAGAGCGGGAAAATCGAGCTGCATCCTGAGCCCTACCCCACGGCCGAGTTCAGCAGCTGCATCAACGCGGTTATCGGACCGCTCTGCACGGAGCGAAGCCAGAGTTTTCTTTTCGAGACTGAATCAATGGTTGAGGACAGTGTCCCCCTCGTCGACAAGCTGCGCATGAACCAGATAGTTTTCAACCTCCTCTCCAATGCAGTGAAATACACGCCAGAGGGCGGGAAAATCCGCTATTATGTCCGCGAAAAACGCCTGCCGGGGAACCGTCTGTCCATGCATATCGAGGTAATCGACAATGGCATTGGCATGAGTACTGAATTTCAGAAAAAACTGTTTGAGCCTTTTACCCAGGAGAACCGCGACGACTCTTCGGAGATGAGAGGCACAGGGCTTGGCCTCGCCATCGCAAAGAAAATGGTCGACCTGATGGGCGGCAGCATATCAGTGACAAGCCAGCTTGGCAGAGGCACCGATTTCGCCCTCGATTTCAGCTTTGACTGTGTGCCCGCGTCTGGAATAGCGGAGGGCATGGCGCACCGGGAAGGGCTGCCGCAGGGGACCCTCGAAGGCAGACATATTCTTCTCTGCGAAGACCACCCGCTCAATCAGGAAATCGCGAAGAAACTTCTGGAAGAAAAGGGAATGCGCGTCGAGATCGCCGAAGACGGCCTCGCGGGCAGGACTGTATTCGAGAACTCCTCTATTGGCTATTTTGACTGTATTCTCATGGATATCAGAATGCCTGTACTAAACGGCTACGAAAGCACAAAACAGATACGCGCTCTAAAAAGGCCAGACGCAGCTTCTATACCGATTATCGCAATGACCGCAGACGCTTTTGTGGATGATATACAGAAATGCCTCGATTGCGGCATGAATGGGCATATTGCAAAGCCAATCGATCCTGAACAGCTGTACGCTGTTCTGCAGTCCGCGCTTGCGAAGCAGGATAAAAAGGGGCAGTTATGATTAAGAAGTCAGAAGCAGCGGAACTGTCCTTTCTGCTCCTTGCTTTTGTCTGTCTCTGGCCGCTTCGGGCCGCAGGGAGCCAGACTGTACGCGCGGGGCTCTACAGCGCTCCGCGGTACGCCTATAAAAACGCCGACGGCAGTTACGGCGGAGCTGATGTCGAATACGCGTTCCGCATCGCCCAGAAGGCAGGCCTCAATCTTCAAATCGCGCTTTACACCAATGAAAAAGACATGCTGAACGCTCTCGATGCCGGAGAGGCCGATATGCTCTTCGATTTTGGCATGAATCCCGAGAGGGAAAGCCGCTACCTTTTCTCGGAGAACAGAATCGGCTCATCCGCGCTCTCGATCTACGCGCGCAGCGGAGACAGCCGCTTTCCCTATGGGGATATCGACCAGCTTAAGAGCAGGACAATCGGCTGCGAAGGTGGCAATTACTGCACCGAACTCTTTATCAGGTGGTGCGGGAGCCATGGCTTCTCCCCTCACATTAGAAAATACAGAACAAGCGGGGATATCGACAATGCGCTGGACAAGGGCGAAATAGACGCCGGTCTTATCGGCCAGAGTCAGCACGCGGGCTATACAACAATAATGATTCTTGCGCCTCAGCCCTATTATGTTCTGTTCCGCAAGGACAGCATCGATCTTAAAAACAAAGTAGACAGCGCAATGAACCAGATCCTTGTTAACAGTCCGCTCTATGAGGAAAAACTGCTTCAGAAATACAACATCGGTGGCATGGGTACCACTGGCTTTTCTCCCGAAGAAATCCGCTATATCCGGGCACATCCGGAAATAACTGTAGCAGTTATAAATGATGATATGCCTTATTATTCCCAGGGACCGGGCGGCACAGACAGAGGGATAATACCGGATTATTGCAGACTGCTGGCGCAATCTATTGGCGTGGAATTTTCATACAGTGTATTTCCCTCAAACGCCGACGCTATCGCAGCGGTAAAGGACGGACGTGCGCAGATTTTGGGCATGTTCAGCGATGGCGTTATCACGGCGGCAAAGGAAGGAATTCTGCTTACGGATTCCTACGAGAATGCTGACTCGGTGCTTCTTATGCAGGCGGGGACAGACTTCGGCAGCATTAAAAAGGTCGCCGTCAAACAGCGAAGTGTCAACAATGTCAGACAGGGCATCTCATCCTTCCTCAATGCCGAAATTGTCCCCGTAGTAAATGCAAAACAGGGATTTGCCGCTCTCCGGGGACAGGAGGTGGACGCCCTTGTCTGCGGCCTTCCTACCGCTACCTGGCTGCTCAATCAGACCAACGCTGCTGCCTACAGCACAGTAATTCTCTCGTCGATCGAATTTGATCTCTGCGGAGCCACAGACACTGACAACCCGATACTTGCCTCAATTCTCGACAAGGCAATTAACGCAACCGAATACAGTTTTGAGGGTATTGTCGAGAAGAACACAATGCAGGAGCACAACTGGCAGACAGTAATAGCACGCATACCGCCTATACAGCTTGCGGGTATTTCCATATTATTTGTATTTATAATATTATTTCTAATTATCGAACTTATTATAATTATACGCAAACAGAAAGAAAAGGCCCTCGTAGATGCAGCAAAAGCCGAAAATGTTAAAAAAGAGCTCGAGCTCGAGGCAATAGAGAAAAACACGGAGGTGCGCAATCAGTTTTTTTCCAATATCAGCCACGATATGCGCACCCCGCTCAATGCCATTATTGGCTTTATCCGCCTTGCGCAGAAGGATGGTATCTCCGCTGGAACGCGCAGAGAATATCTCGACAAGGCGGAATCGTCCAGCTGTCTGCTTCTCGAACTCATCAATGACACTCTCACCATTTCCAAGGCTTCAAATGGCAAAATGGAACTGCATCCTTCGCCATGCTGGACGGCAGATCTTGTCGAAGCCGTAGTTTCGCCAAGCCGTGAAGCGGCACAGAAAAAGCATATACGCCTTGCCGTGGATACCTCCGCGATGCCCAACAAGTGCATTATGGCCGACAAACTCAGCATTGAGAAAATATTTTTAAATCTTCTGACAAATGCCATAAAATACACCCCCGATGGGGGCCATATAAAGTACACTGTCGTTCAGGAAAAGCAGGACTCGGACTCCCTGCGCTATACAGTCAGCGTCGCGGACGATGGCATTGGCATGGCGCCGGAGTTTATTCCCCACGCCTTCGAGCCTTTTTCGCAGGAAAAACGCAGCGGTTACGAATATGTCGGCACTGGCCTTGGACTTTCCATCGTCAAACAGCTGGTGGAATTAATGAAGGGGAGCATAGAGATCCAGAGCACAAAGGATTCTGGAACCGTCTTTACGGTAAGGCTTCAGTTCAGCCCGGGCATCCCCCAGGCGGCAGAAGAAGTTTCACCGGCTCAGGGCCGCAGCGTTGAACTCGCCGGCAGAAAAATTCTGCTCTGCGAAGACAACCAGCTGAACAGGGAAATCGCCACCGCCCTTCTGCTCGAACTGGGAATGCGTGTCGAAACCGCGCAGAATGGCCGCGAGGGCATCGACAGATTTCTCGACGGACCTCCGGGCTCTTTTGACGCGGTTCTCATGGACCTGCGGATGCCCATTCTGGACGGTCTCGCCGCCGCAAAACAGATACGGCGCCTTGACCGTGCAGACGCAGGCACCGTGCCAATTATTGCAATGACAGCCGATGCTTTCGATGACGATGTACAGAAATGTCTCAAGGCCGGCATGAACGCTCATATTGCAAAGCCTATAGACAAGGAAAGGCTCAGGAAGGTGCTGCAGGGCTGTATAGCGGCCAGGTAGAACCGCGCAGCCTGGCCTGTCTTGCCAATTACAGCGCTCCCTTCAGGCCGATATCAGCGGCCACAGGCTTGAGCGCCTCAATGCAGTCGGCAATCACATCATCGAGGGGCACGCCCATCATGTCTGCGCCCTGCTGGATGATATCGCGGCGGATTTTTGCCGCAAAGGCGGCATTTTTCCATTTCTTCTTTACGGACTTTACTTCCATATCGAGAACGCTCTTCGAGGGCCGCACAAGGGCGCAGGCGGAGATAAAGCCCGTAAGCTCGTCGACCGTAAAGAGCACTTTTTCCATCTGCCTCTCGGGCTTTACATCGCTGCAGAGCCCATAGCCATGGCTTTCGACCGCACGGATAAAATCGTCTGGATATCCGGCAGGCGCGAGAATCGGCCGCGCAAATTTAAGGTGCTCGTCGGGGTGTTCCTCGTAGTCCACATCGTGGAGAAGTCCGACTCTGCTCCAGTACTCGACATCCTCCCCATATTTCGCGGCAAAATAGCGCATCGCAGCTTCGACCGCATAGGCGTGGTGCAGCAGCGACTCCTGATGGTTGTGTTCGTGCCAGAGTTTGAGCGCCTCATCGCGGTTTGGAATAGACATGATGATTGTGGCTCCTTTCGATTGAATATTGTATGCATAAAGACGGCCCCTGCCCTGCCAATGCAGGATATGAGGGGCCGGAGATAGATGGCGCGGAGCCTTAAGCGGCCCCGCGCGGTTTCATTTACAGGTACTTTGCAAGAGCGCCATCCGCCATCTCATCATACGTAGGAAGACCTTCTATGGTAATCGGCTTGTCTGGATACTGGTCTGTGACAGCGAGGAAAATTGCCTCAAGGCCTGCGATATGCCGGCCGACACGGAGCGAGAGCGGCCAGCCCTTTTCGTCGTATGGCACAAAGAGCCGCCCGAGTTTCGCGGCGCGGATATAAAGCTCATCCTTGCCGTCGAGGATCAGCGCCTCGTCGGTGCGGCCGCGGAGGCGGCCCTGGGCAGGGTTTGTATCCTCCATAAGGAGGGCAAGGGTGTTGGTCGCGTCGCCGAGCTCGCGGTGAGTAAGGCCATGCAGATTCTTCGGCGAAGGTTCGAGACCCATTGTCACATTGTCCATCTCGAGGTTGAGTATTGCCTCGCTCGCCACGGGCATGGCCCGCTCATGGGCAACAATGGCATTGATAACCGGGTACTCAGGCGATGCCTCGTGCAGATCGACTGTCACATCTATGTTCTCTTTTTTAATGAGGCAGGTAACGCCATAGGCAACCTTTTCGGTAAAGGTGCCATCAGGGCGGCCGGGATATGCGCGGTTGATATTGCGCGTCTCGGAGCCCGAAAGCCGCTGCCCCGAAGAGGCATGGATATAGATATCCGGATCTGGCCACTGGTCGACAGGATTGGTTGCGCGGGAGCCGAAGCGGAATACGCGCTTGCCGGAAGCGGCATTGATCGTAAAGTAGCGCGGAGTGCCCTCCATCGGGTCGGTGTGCGTCGATGCCGAAGCATTGATATGAGGTATGACAAAGAGCCTGCCAGCCGTTGGCCTCGCGTTTTCGACCATTACAATCGCAGCCATGTAGCCGGCAGGCTCGTTGGCGTGAGTGCCGCCCAGTACAAGAGCGGACGCTCCGGGCTTTCCGGAATCGAGGATATAGACATCGGTATCCCCTACCCCGCCCTTAATGCCGGGGAACCACTCGGAGAGCTTGTGTACGCTTGTCACGCCAGGCCCTTTCCGGATGTAATCCGGCTTCCGCATTGCGAGGAAGCCGGGCGCAACTATGCATATTACGGCCACAGCCGCCGCCAGCAGCAGTATCGAGATGGCGGCATCGAACTTCTTGTTTTTAAGTGTCATCGCCATCCTCCTACACAATCATCAGGGCGCGCATAATAAAGGGAATGATCACGAGGGCGGCGTTGATTTTCATCTTTACGTCCTTCTGTCTGAAGATCTCAACGCCGACGAATACCGCGGCCGCGGCGGTAATAATCCGGTAGCATATTGTGAGCATGTTCACACTCCCAGAAATTTCGCGATCGGGTTCGCGAAAATTATCATAAGTATACCGACAGCATCGGCGGCTACCGCCGGCCAGATCAGATGCTTGTTGATATTCTGATATTTCGGCTCGCCAATAAGCTGGCCGGTAACAACCGGCGTAAGCGCAACTGGCGGCATATAGCTGCCCATCCCGCCGATAAGTGACAGGGCGGAAAGTACTACTATCTGGTTCTTTCCAAGCAGAGCGAGCGCAAAAGGAACGCCCAGCACGGAAGACGCGCCGAATACCGAAATGCCGCCGAAGAGCGGCATAATAATGGCAATGCTTGCCAGCATAAGCGCATGCGGGATGGAGAGCGCTCCAACCACAATGCCGCCACGGAGGCCGGTCATGGTCATTATCTCAATAAGCGCGCCGACTCCGAAGAGGATGCCGACAACCGAGAGTATATCGCTCACGCCGGCCTGCACAGTCTTGAGGATATTGAAGCGCTTGCCCGTAAACATGCCGAGCACACAGCCTATAACAAAGGTAAGGGGCAGCATGAGGTCCGGGAACCATTTTGGGAAAGCCTTGGGACCGACCATGAGCAGCACAACGACAATGAGGGGAATATAGACAGTCCAGTTCACCTCATTCTTCTGGCTCTTCGCATCGAGTACAATCTTCGCAAGCTTCTCTTTATTGATGTACTTATATCCGATAAAAATGGACGAAAGGATCGCAAGCGGGAAGCTCATCACGGCTAGGATGGAATCAAAGCCAACATAGGGCAGGTCTATTCCACCGCCAATTACCATGACAGATACGTTTACAGGCGGCGCGAGCATTCCATAGACGGCCGAGCTCGCTACAACGGCGCCGGCCACTGGCAGAGGCATACCCATTTCGATGAGTATAGGCGCGACAAGGGCACCTGTCCCCAGAACGCTCGCCGTGCTCGAACCGGTTATCATGCCGGGGAACATAATAATAATTGTGAGAGCAATAAGCAGAAGCATCGGCGAGCGGCCAAAGGCCGAAATTACCCCGCGCGTAAGGCGCGCGAGCATGCCGTTGGCTTCGATAATCTTTATAAACACCATCGCCGTTATAAGAGCGAGACAGGTATCGAGATAGCCGAACATGCCTTCGACAAATTTATCGAGGGGGAATCCGACCCCGCCCACGAGGGCTACGACAACAGCTGTTATAAAAAGGCTCAATGAGGCCGGCAGCTTCGCCACCAGAACAAGGAGGACGAAGCAGACGATCATCACGGCGAGCAGAATCAGATAGGTGGTCATACTCACTCCCTATTTACTTGAAAGCCTTGGCGAGAGGTCCAGAGACCGCGGAGATTTTGTCCACACTGTCGAGAGGGATATTGGCCTTCTGGCAGAGCTGCGTGATAAGGCCATCTTTATTGCCTTCGGAGACAACAATAACGTAGTCGCAGAGCGGCACAATGTCCCTGATAAACACATCGGAGAGCTGGCCGCGGCGGGCCTCGCCTCCAATATGAAGGCCGATAATCCTGCAGCCGGCTTTTTTTGCCTCGGCGATAACCGCCTTAATGCGCGCAAGCTCGACATCAGAGGATACGCCCGCGGCGCCAAGGCCCTTTGAAGATCCGCCGATCGCCACGACAATCGACTTGGCGCCGCTCGCCTTGAATTCGCCTGCCTTTATCTGGGCGTTCATGGTGTAGGGCACCTTAATGCGGTTCATAAGAACTTTGACCATCTCGACATCGGCGCTCTGGCCGGCCGAAGTGAGCAGAGCAGGCCTGTCCGCGATCGGAGCCTTGAGTTTGTAGGTCTGCGCAGCCCCGGCGAAGCAGAATGCCGCGGCAAAGGCCGCGGCAGCGATAATTCTCTCTATAGCCTTCATCCTCTTAATCCTCTTAGTTATTACCATATTGAAACAGAAACGGGCGGCGCCCTCAAATGCGGCGCCGCCCCTCGAAGATCAGTCTCAGTAGGCCTTGGCCTGTCCATCGCGGCGCGGATCGCCGCCGCCATAGAGTGTCCTGGTGTTCCAGTCGTAGACGCAGCCCTGGCAGACGCCCTGCGACGGATAATAGAGGTCCTGGATCTGGACCTTATGCCCCATCTTGGTCAGGCCATCGACGCTCATCGCGGGGATGCGGCCCTCGGCGTAGATATCGCCAGGCCAGGCAGTAATGCGCGGCGCGCTGATCGCGTCTTCGATCGGCATCTTCTGATCGATTACATTGGAGATAACCTGGGCCACTGCGGTGATAATGCGCATGCCGCCGGCGGCACCGAGTGTCATAAAGGAGCGGCCCTTGGAGTCGAGCACGAGGGTCGGGCTCATCGAAGAGAGCGGCCGCTTTCCGGGCTCGATAGAGTTGGCTGAACCGGGTTTCGGCACAAAGTCATCCATATGGTTGTTCATAACTATGCCGGTACCGGGGATGATAACGCCCGAGCCGAAGAAGTAGTTGATGGACTTTGTGCAGGCCACCATGTTGCCCTGGCTGTCCATGACAGAGAAGGAAGTAGTATTTCCAGAATCATACTTCCAGGGATCGCCCTCGGGCGGCATCGTAAGAATCTTGTCGTCGGAGATAAGGGCAAGGCGCTCCTTGGCGTATTCCTTCGAGGTAAGGCCCTGGACCGGCACCTTTACAAAGGCGGTATCGGCCATGTATTTGGCACGGTCGGCGTACACAAGCTTCATCGCCTCGGCCCAGTAGTGCAGAGCCTTGGTGGTGTTGGGGCCAAGCGCGGCAAGGTCATAGTTCTCCATAATATTGAGGAGCTCGACCACATGCGTGCCACCAGAAGAGGCGGGCGGCGTGGAGAGAATGGTATAGCCGCGGTAGGTTCCAGTAGCCGGCTTGCGCTCCTGAACCTTATAATTCTTAAGATCCTCAACTGTGATAATTCCGCCTTCGGCCTGAATCTCGGCGGCAATCTTCTGCGCAATCTCGCCCTCGTAGAAACCCTTGGCGCCCTTGGCCTGGATTATCTTGAGAGTCCGCTGCAGATCGGGGTTCTGGATTACATCGCCGACTTCGTAGGGAAGCCCGTCTTTAAGATAGAGCTTCTCGGCGGCCGGGAAGAGTTTGAATCTGTCATAATTGTCCTTGATTGACCCAGCGAGGTTGGCAGTGACCGGCACCTTCATGCACCAGTCGATGGCCGGCTGCATAACCTGGGCCCGGCTCAGCTTCCTGGAGCCATAATGTTCGAGCGCATAGAGAAGGCCGGCGACATCGCCGGGGACGCCTGAGGCAAGACCGCCGACATAGGTGGCGCCATAGGCAAAAGTGCTGCCATCGGGCTTTATCGCGCCGAGCATCTTTCCATCGGGGCCGAATTTATACATATCGGCGGTCGCCGCAGCAGGGGCAACCTCGCGGAAGTCGATAACCACAGCCTGCTTCATATTGGCAAGTTTGATAATCATAAAGCCGCCGCCGCCAAGACCGTTGGCGTTGGGCTCGAGGACGCCCTGGGCAAAGCCGATGGCGACCGCGGCGTCTACCGCGTTGCCGCCTTTTTTCAGAATATCGATGCCAACCTGGGCCGAATCAGGTTTGGCTGTAGCGACAACGCCCTTCTTGCCGGCGGCGCCGCGTGTGTACAGATCGGCCGGCAGAGACTGGGCGGCCGCAAACGATAAACAAAGCACGAGACTTGTCACTAGCAGCAATACACGTTTCATTCTATTCCCCCTATTGAAGCCATTTCTGGCACCACTACAGTATAGGACAAATGTAATTTTGCGGAAGAAAGAAATGAATAAAAATGCAAAATACGCGGATGCAGGAGCCTGTCTGAATGCAGCGGAAATCGGTGGAGCATAAAAAAACGGTATCCCTGGACGTCATTAAAAAGGATACCGTCAACGAGGTCGCCCTCTACCATTTATTGTCGGCAGGGGTCCCCGGATTATTAGAAAAAGTTGAAGCGCCCCCAGCGCGCTCCGGGAGTATGCCGAGGTGGAAACGGGCGGAGCCGGCGATGCTCATATAGAGCTTCCGGGACTGGGCGAGGCTTTCGGCCAGATTGCGCGGCTTAAAGCCCACAAGTTCGCGGAGCGGCGGCAGCAGAAAGCCGACTACATCGCGGATCTCATTGGCCCTGAGATTTGAGTCAAAGGCATCGAGTCTGTCGAGGCAGCTCCCTATCTCCTCTCTCTTAAGGAGGAGGGTCTGAGCCTTCTCCGCGGTGGCCGCTGCCGACTCCGCCGAGGCAGCCACAAGAGCAAGCTGGCTGCGGAGAGAGCGGAGAGCGCTGTCGAGTCTTTCGGGAGCCTCCGCATCCATCGAAAGGCCGGAGAGCTCCGAAAGCCCCTCTTCTATTTGAGGCCGGACAGGGGGAGAGGAAAGCGCTTCTGCGAGGCTGGCGTGGGGCATTCCGGGTATGCGCATGCCCCGGCTGCCCAGATTCCATGTCTTGGGGCTTTCGGGTCTCGCAAGGCGGCTTTCAAACCACCAGGCGTAGAGCGAGAGCCTCTCGTCGCTGTGTACAGTGCTGCCGTCGTAGGCGGGGAGCTCGCGAGAGGGCGCGGAGAAAAGAGAAGCGGCTTCCTCTGTCGAGGCGCCTCTGAGTCTTCCGCCAGCCGAAAGAGCCCGCTGTTCAAAGAGGCTCGCCTTCGCGTGGGTGCTGCCGCCCGGGAAGGCGAGGTCGAGGCCCGCCATATAAATGCGCCCGGCGCCGAGAAGCCGGCAGAGATCCCAGGCGCTCGTGGCGACCGAGCCGCCTGCCCCCAGTTCTCCCTTCGGGCCCACCGAGTTCTCAAGATAGCGCCCCAGCGGAAAGAGGCTGCCGCAGAGAAATGCTGCCCTGCAGCGGAAGCGGAAAACCGCCGGCCAGGCCGCCGACTCGGAGATCAGTATCGATCCGGGGGCCTCGAGGCCCTCAAGATGCCGCCAGTTCCAGTACTGCGGATCGACAACGACGAGGAAGTCCGGTTCGATGCCATAGCGGAGCAGGCTTCTGAGCGCAGTATCGACGCAGACGATGAGCATCCTCCCGCGGAGTTCTTCGATGTGAGGAAGGACCTCGTCGAGGCTCGGGCCGGCGGCGAGCACAAGGGCGGGGATTCCCGCGAAACGGCCCTCGAGCAGAGAGGTGCCGGGCAGGCTGGCGAGCAGGGGAAGATTGCGGCTCAGGTTGCGGACCCAGCGGCCGCCAAAGCGCTTCAGCGTGTTCTCATTGATGCATTCCTTGTCCGAAAAGCGCTTGACCGCGGCGCGCACTGCCTTATACCAGGCCTCATCCGTGTTCTCGATGGCCGCAATGCCGAAGATCTCAGGGCGCCTGACGCCGCTCCTGTCCATCGCCGCCAGTACGGCATCCGGGTCTCCGCCGACGACAAAGCCGAGCCTCTCGTCCGCGAGAAGCGCGGACATCCCGCGGGCTTCGAGGCTGGCCCTGAGTGTAGAGGCCGAGGCTTCGCAGACAATGAGCCTGTCGGCCGCGCCGCTGAGCAGAGCTTCGGCGAGGTAGCCGAGGCCCAGGCCGAGAAGCACACAGGAGTCGGCAGAAGGAGGCAGAGCCGAGGCTGTCCGCACGGCTTCGCCCGCCGGGTCATAGGCTGAATGCAGGGCCAGACCGCCGAGCTTCGCGCTCGGCGCCCCGCTCTTCGCGGCAAAGACCTCGAAGGGCGCCGGCACAGCGCCATCCACAAGGGCGGCGAGCTGGGGCAGCCGTCCCCCGAGGGCTGCCAGGTTGCGCCTGTAGAGCGCCGCAGACGCCCCGGCGCCGCCTGAGAAGGCAGAGGCGCCGCTCTGCGGCGGCGGAGTGCTGTTCATTGAAGCCCCAGCACGATGCGCGAGCCGGGGCCTATCGGAGTTCCAGGCTCAGGGCTCTGCGAGACAACATAGCCCGCACCGTTAATTATCACAGTTATGTCTTTCCGCTCGAGCAGGGGAAGCAGAAGCCGCTTGGGCGTTCCGTTCAGATTCGGCATTGTGCCGCCTATTGTCACGCCTTCGAGACGGGGCAGAAGCACTTTGCCCGAGTGTTCAATGCTGGGGCTGTCACCCCGCGGAAGTTTTGTCTCCGAGAGGATGGCCTCGGCCGCTTCGCGCACGACTGGCGCGGCGATGCGGCCGCCATAGTAGGATTCACCCTTGGGTTTGATAATCGCGAGATAGACAATTACCTGGGGATCATCGGCAGGGAAGATTGCGAGGGTGGAGGCAATATAATCGGTATCCGAATAGCGCTTTGTATCCTTGTCTATCATCTGGGCGGTGCCGGTCTTGACTGCCATACGCACATCGCTTACCTTGGCCCGCCAGCCTGTACCGCCTGCCCCGGATACCGACTCCATGGCGCTCAGAATAGATGCCGCGCTTTCGGCCGAAATAACCCGGCCCAGAGCCGTGGGCCTATTGTCCACCAGCGTCTCCCCGCTGGCATCGACAATTTTTCTCACAACTATCGGCTTCATCAGAAGGCCGCCGTTGCTCACCGCTGTGGCGGCCTGCAGCATCTGAAGCGCGGTGACCAGTATCTCCTGCCCCATCGCGATAGTCGGTTTTGAACGGAGGGACCAGTTCGAAGGCGGGTTCAGGAGTCCCGCGCTCTCGCCAGGAAAACCAAGGCCCGTGCGGGAGCCAAAGCCAAAGGCCTTCAGCTTGTCGCAGAAGGCCTCGGGCTGTACCGTATCGGAGGCATAGGCCGCGCCGGCATTGCAGGAATACTCAAGTATCTTTTCCAGATTGACGCTGCCATGGCGGCCAAGGCACTTTATCTTGATCTCCTCGCCCGAAGGCGCCCGGCTGTGGTAGGCGCCATCGCAGACAAAGGTGCTGGAGCTGTTTATACCCCCGAGATCGAGTATCGAGGCGAGTGAAAAGACCTTGAAAACAGAGCCCGGCTCATAGGAATAGACCGAAGGCCAGTCGTACCAGTTTTCGGAGGGCGAATCATAATAGCTATTAGGATCAAAGTCCGGCTCGGCGGCATAGGCAAGGAGTTCGCCGGTTCTGGCATCGCCCGCGAGCAGAATAACAGCCTGGGCCCCCGTGCTGTCTTTTGTTCTGCGCGCGATCTCCTCGAGCGAAAACTGGATGGATGCATCTATGCTGAGCACAAGCCTGCCGCCCGAAAGCGGTTCCGGACCGGCTGCGGTGCCATCAGACTGGGCCGCCTCCGTTCCAGCTGCGCCGGTCTTCCCGCTGCCGGCGGAGATGCCTGCGCGCGGCGTTGAAAGCTCCATATCGTAGCGGCTTTCAAGCCCGGCCAGACCTCGGTTTCCATCGCCGACAAAGCCAAGGAGATGGGAAGCCAGGCGTTTTTCGGGGTAGAGCCTGCCTGCGACCTTCTCTGCGATAAGCCCCGAGCAGCCTGCCCTGGCCTTTTCGTCCTGCACGGCGCGGGCGGTCTGCGGATCGACCCGCTTTTTTATATAGAAGAAATCGCTTTCGGTGCTGCCGTAGCGCGAGAGCAGATCGGCGCTGTCCATACCGAGAATCGCGGCGAGGGCAGGCGCTTCCTTTTTATAGGCATCGGCGCTGAGCTCAGGTTTCCAGACGGCAATATTGTAGAGAGCCCGGTCCATCGCGAGGATGCGGCCGCCGCGGTCAACAATGGCCCCGCGCTCCACTTCCTCCCCGCCGCCGGCGGAGCTGGAGTTTTTCTGGGATGCCAGTTGGGCATAGCGCACAAGCAGAAAGAGGGCAAAGACCGCAAGGACGCCGATCAGACTGAAATAGCGGAAGCGCTTTCTGTTTTTCATGATCCGATTCTGCCTCCCCGGCCGAAGGCAATAACACGGCCGCCTATAGCCGACAGCGGAAGCCCGCCATAGTTGCGCGAATCCAGGGATTCAGGGGGATTGTCGCCCAGAATCATGTAGTCGCCGGGGCCGATGCTGAGTCCGCCCTCGGCCCGCCGCATTTCGCGCGCCTCATCGGTGGGAGGCAGTTCAAGATCGAATCCCCCACCGACAAGGCGCTCATTCTCAAGGCTGAGTCTGAGAGGGCCCACGCCCGCCACCCGTTTTACAACAGCCCGGCCATCGACAGGACTCGAAGCCGCGACGAGTTCGCCGGGCACAGGTTTATTCCATATAAGGAAATAACCGCCATGACCGAGAGGAGCCCGCAAGCCGTAGGCGCAGCGGACAATGAGCACAATCTGCCCTGGCCTCAGAGTCGGGAACATGGAAATGCCATCGACGACTGCAAGATCGAGGACAAAGCTCTTTAAAAAGAGCGCAATCAGGAGTGCGGCGAGGATCACTACTGTCGGCGACAGTCCCCGGCGCGCCCTGTTCGGGGGGCGTCGACACATAATCGGCGCTAACTATAAACCCCCGGCCCTAAAATGTCGATAAAATCAGCAGAAGACCATGGATATAGTCAATAACAGCATCATAGCCAACCAGCATGTAGAACGCCGGCGCCCCTCTGGCAGCACCTCGGATATGGGAGCTGTTCATCACTCCTCATTTTACGGCAGAGGAAGCGCAGGACCCTCAATCTCACCTCTGCTGCACCAGGAAACTGTGTCCAGGCACAAAGAGAGCAGTCCGCGCCACGAACCCGCATCCCTCCATCTTGAGAACAGCATCGACAGGGCCGGAGAGCTGGGGAAATCTCTTGGCAGATCGCTGAGCAGCGGATTCCACTTTATCGAGGACCACCTTCTCCCTCCCCGGCTGAGAGGCAAGCCTTCCATGCGCGCTCTGGCAGCGGCAGGCCTTGGTCTGATGGCAGTCCTCCTCGCCTTCGGGCTCTACTGGTATTTTTCCACACGGCCCTATCCCCTGCCCAACGGCAGACTTGCGCTTCCGAATGACCATCAGATCGATGCGGCCATCCTCTCCTATCTATCGCCTGAACTGAGCGGCGCGAATACCGACGACGATACCCCGGAAGCCCTGCCGCCCCTGCCCAAGACGCTCTCGATGAGCAGCTACCGGGTCAGAAAGGGCGACAGCCTCAATTCGATAGCAAAGCGCTTCGGTCTCAAAGTAGACACTATTGTCAGCGTGAATGGGATAAAAAGCGCAAGAAGTCTCTCGAGCGGACGCAGTCTGAAAATTCCCAATATGGACGGTGTTGTCCATACCGTGACGAGGGGAGAATCCCTCGGCCTTCTCGCTTCGAAGTATAAGGTCTCCATGACCCAGATAGCCGACTGCAACGACCTGGGCAGCGCTGTCATCACCCCGGGACAGAGCATCTTTATTCCAGGCGCAAGGCTCTCAACGGCCATGCTCAGGCAGATCTACGGCACAACCGTGATCTGGCCGGCACGGGGCCCGATAAGCTCCTACTTCGGCTACCGCGCCGATCCGTTTACAGGCGTCCGCAGCTATCATTCCGGCATAGATATCGTCGTGAACATGGGAACGCCTGTTAAGGCGGCCATGGACGGCGTGGTGGCCGCTGTCGGCTACAATGCCAGCTATGGAAATTATGTGATTCTAAACCATGGCGGCGGGCTTCAGACGCTCTACGGCCACTTGAGCAGGGCCGCGGTGGCACAGGGACAGAGCGTGAGGCAGGGCACGGTGATCGCCTATTCAGGCAATACCGGATACAGCACCGGTCCGCATCTGCACTTCGGTGTCTATAAAAATGGAGTTCTCTCCAATCCTCTCAAACTGCTCAAATAATTGGTATTAAAAGGCCCTCTCCGCTTGAAAAGAGAGGGCCTTATGCTCTACTGTATGTCAGCATTTGCGGAGGAATCAAAATGAAGCGCTTTGTCATTGCCCTGATAGCCCTGTTCGCCATTTTTGCCTTTATCCGGGATTTTTCTGGTTCACTCTCCGCGCAGAGTCCTGTCCAGAATCAGGTACAGGTCCAGGAAGCGCGCGCCGAGCTTATCCCCTGAGCATTTCTGCCTTCTTTCCCTGTATGTTTTTTGATAACAGAAAAATAAAAAAAAGTATGAATTCGTAGACGAAAGCGGCAGAATCAAGGCGGTTTCCACAGGGAACCGCCTTTTTATTTTATTTACATACAATGATTTGCGCCTATCTGTCTCGTGGCCATACCAAATTGGCACGCTTTTTGCTACATGGAAAGCGAGGCAGAGAGATGAAAACTGTAGAAAAGAATCACGCGCAGGACGACCTTCTTCATGACTATTACGCGGCGATAAAGGGGATTCCACTCCTCAACGCCGATGAGGAGAAGGCTCTGTCGCAGCGGATATCCGCGGGCGACGAAAACGCGAAAAGCCGCCTTGTCGAGGCCAACCTCAGGCTTGTTGTAAAGATCGCCAGGGCCTATGTCGCGGCTGATATGCCTCTCATGGATCTGATTCAGGAGGGCAATATTGGACTTATCAAGGCCGCGGAAAAATTCGATGGCGGCCGCAATGTCAGATTTTCAACCTATGCTTCCTGGTGGATCAGACAGTCCATTACACGGGCTCTGGTCAACTCGAGGCGCGCCATCAGGCTTCCGCACCGCAAAGAAGAGCTGCTGCGCCGCGTCCAGCGCGCCTACAATGTGCTGAGTCAGGTTTACCAGAGACAGCCCAGCGCCGCCGAGATTGCGCAGGAGATAGACGTGAGCGAAGAGGCGGTCGATTCGATTCTGGATCTCTCCACTTCTCTCGTCTCCCTCGACGCCGAAGTCGGCGATGATGAAGGTTCTATCGGCGATCTCTATGCAGACTACAGCTACTGCCCCGACAGGGACATTATGAAAGACTGCGAGCAGGAGGATACGCTGAGGCTTCTCGATGCCCTTCAGGACAAGGAGAAGCAGATTCTGCTCTACCGTTTCCAGTTCGTAGACGGAAAGAAATACACGCTGAAGAGTATTGGCGAGAACATGGGCATTTCGCCCGAGACAGTACGGCAGATCGAAAAGCGTGCCATCCGCAAACTCAGGGACAGCGCCGAAGAGATGCTCGCTGTCTGAGGCCCAGGCAGCCCGCAGCGCACTTATTGCCGCTGGCGGGCCCCGGGGCTATATTCTTTGTCTGTGTCCCCATCCATAAGACAGAAAAAAGACAGCGGATCACCGAAATCCCGGACAGCCCGGTCAGCGTCCCCGCGGACGCCGAAAACAAAGGCACGGAAATCAGGTGCGCGCCGGAATCCAGGAAGGCGCTCCGGGCGGGGCGACCCCAGAACAATTCTATTTGCCCTTGGCATCAGTATCGCGGTGGCTCTTGGCGTCACCGCCCTCTTTCTTGCTGCCGGAAGCCGGATTCCGCCGGCGGGGAGCACTTCGGCGGTCTCAGGCGGCGCCGCGGCTGCCGCGGGCGCTTCGTCTGCGGCTGGCGGCGCCTCCGCCCCGGGCAGCGCGGCCGGCCCGGCGGGCCAGAGCCCTGCGCCTTCCTCTTCCGCTGCACCCCGCGGAATATCCGAAGGCGGCGCCCCCGTCCCCGGCAGCGCGGCCGGCCCAGCAGCCGGCGCATCAGCTGCCCCGGCAGGCACCCCGGCCGCCGCTGGCGGCGCTTCTGCTGCAGCGGGCGCTCCGTCCGCAGCCATCGCGGGCAGCGCCGACAGCGAGGGACTCTATGCAGCTGCGCAGAAGGCGAGCAGAGAGGCAGCCAGCGAGAATGACAGTGCCCGCCGGAAGGGCCATGCGGCATCGGCCGCGGGCGCTGTGGCGCAGAAACCGAAGCCTGAGGCGCCGAAGCCCGGTGCCGGGGCGGAAAGGGTAAGGCCGGCAGTGTATAAGCCCCCTGTCGGGCATGAGCCGGGCAGCCCGGCGGGACAGGCAGGCAGGCTGGTCTTTGTCATCGATGATGTGGGCAACAGCATGAGCCAGCTCGAGCCATTTTTGCGGCTGCCTTTTCCGATCACCTTTGCGGTGATGCCCGGGCTGCCCCACTCGAGAGAGGCAGCCGAGCGGATAAAGGCCGCAGGCAAGGAGCTCATTCTGCACCAGCCGATGCAGCCTATCGGTTCGCAGAACCCGGGGCCTGGCGCGATTTTTCTCAGCATGAGCCCCGAGGAGGCGGCCCAGGTTCTCGAAAAGAACCTCGACTCGCTTCCCGGCGTGGTTGGATTCAACAATCACGAGGGTTCAGCCGTTACTCAGAATGAAGAAATAATGAGTGCCCTTCTGGCCGTTGCCAAAAGGAAGGGAATCTACTATCTTGATTCCAGAACCATAGCGGAAACCGTGACTCATGAGGCCGCGGTCCGCGTGGGCATTCGCTACTGGGAGCGCGATGTGTTTCTAGACAACAGTCCGGACAAAGACTCGATCGTCGAGTACATCGACGTGGGCAAAAAAAAGGCCCAGAAGAGCGGAAGCTCTGTTATGATCGGCCATGTCTGGTCAGCCAACCTCGCTTCCACCCTTATGGAGCTCTATCCTCAGCTCGTCGAGGCGGGCTTCAGCCTTACCACGATCTCGGAGATGATTCTCGAAGAAAGCCATGCTGATTCTCGGAATTGAATCCTCCTGCGATGAATGCGCTGCCTCTGTTGTCGAGGACGGCCAGTGCATTCTCTCCGATGTAGTCGCGACGCAGATTCCCTTTCATGCCAAATACCAGGGCGTTGTGCCCGAGATCGCAAGCCGCAAGCATACCGAATGGGTCTACGGTGTTGTCGAAAAAGGGCTGAAGGACGCGGGCCTTGAACCCAAAGATATCGATGGCGTCGCGGTCACCGCGAGGCCCGGACTTGTCGGCTCCCTCCTTGTAGGCCTCTCCTTTGCCAAGGCCATGGCCTATGGGATCGGAAAGCCATTTATTGGAGTCAACCATATCTATGCCCATCTCTATGCCTCCCAGCTTACGGCGCCTATCGCCTATCCTTTTCTGGGCCTCCTCGTCTCGGGCGGACACTCGATAATCTGCCGGGTTCTCGATTTTGATACGATCGAGGTGCTGGGCACTACTATAGACGACGCGGTGGGCGAAGCCTTCGACAAGGTCTCGAAGTTCTACGGCTTCGGCTATCCGGGCGGACAGATTATCGACGAACTCGCGCGGAAGGGCGATCCCAAGGCCTTTCATTTTCCCAAGCCCGATCTTAAAAAGGGCGAGCACAGCTACGATGTCTCCTATTCGGGGCTCAAGACCGCAGTAATTCATCAGATTGATCAGTACAAACGTCCTGGCGCCGAAAAAACGCCCGAGAATATCGCAGCCTCCTTCGAGAAGGCCGCCATCGATATCCTGCTCGAACGCCTGCTCAAGGCCGCCGACGACACTGGGCTTAAGACCATAGTCGCTGGCGGCGGTGTCGCAGCCAATTCCTATCTCCGCGCCCGCCTTGCCGAACGCAGCGATCTCGAGGTCCACTTCCCGCCGCTCAAACTCTGCGGTGACAACGGCGCCATGGTCGCGGGAGTCGGCTACCGCTATCTTATGGCGGGCAAGACCTCGGGGCTCGATATGAATGTCTCTGCCCGAGTCCCTCTCTTCAGGCGCATAGGCCGCTGACGTCCAGCGCATAGGCCGATGACGCTGTGCGGACTCGGGGCCCGAGTCCCTCTCTTCAGGCGCATAGGCCGCTGACGCTGGCCGGACTCGTCTTTTTCCCCTCATGACTCAATCGCAGGACTCTCTTTCCGCCGTTATCCACTGGGACAGCAAGGAGGAAAGATGAAGCGAGCCCGCATTCTGATTCCACTGATTCTGGCTCTAGGGCTCTTGGCAGGGCCTCCCTCCGGAGCTGCTGCGCAGGAGGCAGGGGACGCCGGGCTGAACAGATGCCCGGGGCCCTTCAGGGCATCCTTTTTTATCGGACCCCTTCTGGGGCTGGATCAGCTTTTCCGCGGAGGAGAGGCCGGGCTTCAGTGCGGCATCGCGCCTGCCCTTCTTTTCAGGTCCGCCGCGGAAGGGGACAGGGCGGGTCTGCTTGCGGCCGGGGCCGGGGCAGACATCGCCTGGGACAGTGCTCTTGCCTACTGGCGTTTCGATTACTGCGCCTATATCGCCCTTGGCCCCGTACTTCGCATCGAGTGCGGCGGGGAACTCGGCCTTGATGGCGGTACCATCGCCCTGCCTGATGGCAGGGGAAGCTGCCAGCTCACCGCTCTCGCCTTTCCAAGCAGATTCGGTCTTGTTGTGCGGCTCGCCGAAATCAGACGTTTTGGGGGCTTCTGCCTCAGCCTCAAAGGAAAACTCGGCTGGGCGGCCTACAGCGCGGCCGTCCAGAGCGGCGCCGCTGCAGGCGCGGAACTCTCCGGACTCGCAGGTTTTGCCGCCGGGCTCGAAGCAGGCTTCTTTATGGAGTTGCTCTGGGAGCAATGAATACCCATAGGGCGCTTCTTCTCTTGACAGGAAGGCCGGGCAATGCCTTTAGTGGAGTGCATGGATAGCTTCAAGGAAGTCGAAACGGGCCTTAAGGCCGCGGCCGAAGTGGCCGTGCGCCAGTCACTCAAGATTGCCGCGGATGAGCGGGTTATCATCGTCACCAACCCCGCGGCAGATGTGCTCGCCATTTCGGAGGCGCTTTTCAATGCAGCCTCCGAAGCAGGCGCCCACCCCACCATGATCATCCAGCCCGAAAAGGGTCAGATGGATTACGCAGAGGATTCCGTTATCGCGGCATTCGACTCCCAGCCAGATGTCCTGCTCTCAATCTCCTCCGAAAAGCTCGGCAAGGACAGAGAGGGCATCGAGACTCCCTATGAGTGGGATGGTGTCAACTATGATCACGTCTTCCACTTCCAGCTCTATGGTGCCAAGACAGTCCGCTCATTCTGGTCGCCGAGCGTAACTATCGAGATGTTCGAGAAGACGGTGCCTATCGATTACGCCGCTCTTCAGTCCATATGCAAAAAGATTGCGTCCATAATAGACAGCGCATCGGCGGTCCATGTGACCAATCACAATGGAACAGATATCCTGATCGGAGTTCAGGGCCGCAGGGGCAAGTGCGACGACGGCGATTACTCCCAGCCCGGTGCCGGCGGCAACCTGCCGGCTGGCGAAGTCTTTGTCTCGCCCGCTCTGGGCGCTTCGAATGGCACTATCGTATTCGACGGCTCCATCGCCAACGCAAAAGGCGATATCATCATTAAGGAGCCGATACGCTGCGAGGTGTCCTCGGGCTTTGTGACAAAGATAAGCGGAGGGGAAGAAGCGCGCGCCCTCGAGGCCACCATAAAAGAGGCCGAGGAAAAGTCCAGACAGATGGGCGCTGATGGCAGGCTGAGCGCTGAAAAAGCCGCCGAATATGCGAAAAACGCGCGGAATATCGGTGAGCTCGGCATAGGACTCAACCCCAAGGCCGAAATAGTAGGCAATATGCTCGAGGATGAAAAGGCTCTGCATACCTGCCACTTCGCGATAGGCCACAATTACGATGGGGATGCCACTGCTCTTATCCATCTGGATGGCCTTGTATCCAAACCTACAATTACTGCGATTGGAAAGAATGGCTCGGAGACTGTGATTGAAAAGGATGGGGAGCTTTCGCTGTAATTCTGATGGATGGGGATCCCGACCGAGCGCCGGGTTGTGAGAGCCCATTCGGGCGCTCACGGCCCCAGGCCGTCAGTGGTGGTTCATTCAAAATTATTTATAAATAATAAAACGCGTTTAGATCCAGTCTTCGCTGGCGTTCTTCCATTCGAAAATCTCTTCCGGTTTGAAAAAGAGACCGATCTCGCGGGCCGCGCTCTCGGGCGAATCGGAGGCGTGGATCACATTCAGGTTGGTATGCAGGGCAAAATCCCCCCGGATAGTTCCGGCCTGGGCTTCGGTGAGCTTGGCGGGGCCGCAGAGCCGCCTCACGGCGGAGATTGAGGATTCTCCCTCGATGACCATCGCGACAACAGGGCCGCTTGTGACATAGCTGATGAGCTCATTGTAAAAGCTCTTGCCTTTGTGCTCAGCATAGTGCTGTTCGGCGAGCTCGGGCGAGATCACCATGAGCTTCATCGCGACAATGCGGAGCCCTTTTCGCTCGATGCGGGAGATGACCTCTCCCACAAGTCGGCGTGAGAGGACGCCCGGCTTCAGCATGCTGAAAGTGCGTTCAATTGCCATTACCTTCTCCTTACCTTGACAGAACCCAGGGCGGGGCCCCCCGAAATCGGGGAAAGCGGCCTGAGAACGGTTCTCTGCAATCCGTCCATAACCGCGGGGACCGCCCCGTCTAAAAGTGAATAAATATAGCATGATGGGGTATAGCTAAGCTAGATGGCGGATACCCTTGTTGAAGCTGGACGGCTGGCGGTGTTATGCTTCAACACACACAACAATGATGAATTCCAACGATGAGTACAGACTGGGCGTGGACGTAGGCTCCACCACCGTAAAACTGGCCCTTCTGGATACAGAGGGGAAACTTGTACTCGGCCGCTATGAGCGGCACCGCTCCGATGTAACAGGTTCCCTGAGGACGCTGCTCTCCGAGGCCGCCGTCCAGGTCGACAGCATAAACCCCAACGCGCGGATATCGGCTCTGGTAACCGGCTCGGCGGGTATCGGTGTCGCCGAACGCCTCAATCTGCCCTTTGTACAGGAGGTTTCGGCCTGCGCAGAAGCAGTAGAGACGCTTCTGCCCAGTACCGATGTGGCTATCGAGCTGGGCGGCGAGGACGCGAAGATTACCTATTTCGGCCCCACACTCGAGGAAAGAATGAACGGCTCCTGCGCCGGCGGCACCGGAGCCTTTATAGACCAGATGGCCACCCTTCTCGATACCGACCCCGACGGACTCAATGTTCTCGCGGCCGGGGCGAAGACTATCTATCCAATTGCCTCGCGCTGCGGCGTTTTTGCCAAGGCCGATATCCAGCCGCTGATAAATGAAGGGGCCCGCCGCGAGGACATCGCCGCGAGCGTCTTCCAGGCTGTAGTCGATCAGACTATCTCGGGCCTCGCCTGCGGCCGGCCGATCAGGGGCCACGTGGCCCTGCTGGGCGGCCCGCTGCACTACCTGCCCGAGCTGAGAAAGCGCTTTATCCTGACGCTCAAGCTGGGTCCCGAAGATACGCTGATCCCGGCCGATGGCCGTCTCTTTGTGGCCATCGGCGCCGCTCTCTCTGCAGGGCAGCCGGCCATGCAGACGGATGGCGGTGCAGCCGCCACGACGGACGGTGCCGCCATGGCGGCTGCTGGCGCCGCGGACCGGGTCCCTTCGGCAGCGGCCCCCGCCGAATACAGCATGCGCGAACTCGCGGAGAGGGCGGCGAGCGCTCCTTCAACCCGGATAGGCACAGACAGGCTCCCGCCTCTTTTCGCCGACAAGGCCGATCTGGATGCCTTCCGCAGCCGCCACGCGGCTGCCCGTCTGCCCCATGCCGAGCTCGCCGGCAGTGCCGGCCCCATCTTTGTAGGCATAGATGCAGGTTCGACCACGACAAAGCTCGCGGCCGCGGACGAAGAGGGCAGGCTGCTCTACTCATACTATGCAAACAACAAGGGCCATCCGCTCGAGGTGGCTATACAGGCTCTGGACGGACTCTACAGGGCCATGCCGCCCGCGTCTTATATTGGCGCTGCCTGTGCGACGGGCTATGGCGAGGGTCTCGTAAAGGCGGCCCTCGGCGCCGACTATGGCGAGGTTGAGACAGTCGCCCACTGCGCTGCTGCCCGCACGCTTTCACCCCATGTGGAGGCTGTTCTCGATATAGGCGGCCAGGACATGAAGTTCCTGCGCGTTAAGGAAGGGGTTATATCCTCCATCCTGCTCAACGAGGCCTGTTCCTCGGGCTGCGGCTCCTTTCTCGAAACCTTCGCGCGATCCATGGGTTATTCGCCCGAGGAATTCTCGAAGCTCGCGCTTGAATCGCGCGCACCGGTAGATCTGGGCAGCCGCTGTACGGTCTTTATGAATTCGCGGGTCAAGCAGGCTCAGAAAGAAGGTGCTAGCCCCGCGGACATAGCGGCTGGCCTCGCCTACTCTGTTATAAAAAATGCCCTGCAGAAAGTTATACGCATACGGAATCCGCGCGAACTCGGCGAGGCGATTGTCGTACAGGGTGGCACCTTCTCGAGCGAGGCTGTTCTGCGCGCTTTTGAGCGCATAGCCGGCCGCGAAGTGATACGGCCTGTCGAATCCGGCCTTATGGGCGCATATGGCGCCGCCCTTATTGCAATGCGCAGGTCAGGTGCAGTCTCTGGATCCTCCGCTGTCCTCAGCACGGCAGGCGGCGCTTCTGGCGGCCCCGTCTGCCGCCGCTCCACTCTGCTCGGCCCTGAACGCCTCGGCAGTTTCCGCGCGCGCACCGAGTCGGCGCGCTGCAAAGGCTGCGGCAACGCCTGTCTCCTCACGATTACCAGCTTTGAGGGAGCCTCTTCGCGGATTTATATCACAGGCAACCGCTGCGAACGCGGAGCCGCCCTCGCAGAAGCGGAGCGGATGCCGAAGGATGCGGCCACGGCGGGTACTGCTGCCCGGCAGGCAGGTGCGGCTGTGCCGCAGGGCAGTGCCGCGGCGGCACATAACGATGAACCGCCAGATCTTTACAACTGGAAATACCAGAGGCTCTTTCAGTACAGGCCTCTAAAACTTGAGGATGCGCCCAGAGGCGTTGTGGGCATTCCGCGCGTTCTTAATATGTATGAGAATTATCCATTCTGGTTTACGCTCTTTACAGAGCTCGGATTCAGGGTTGAGCTTTCGCCGCGCTCTTCCAAAACCATCTACGAAAAAGGCATGGAATCGATCTCATCCGAATCAGTCTGCTATCCGGCCAAACTCGTGCATGGCCATATTCAGAGCCTAATTGAACGCGGAGTCCCGCTTATCTTCTACCCCTGCGTGCCCCAGGAAAAGCGTTTTGTGGCGGGTTCAAACAATGTGTATAACTGCCCTATTGTGACCTCCTATCCCGAAGTGATCCGCGGCAATGTCGAAGGCCTAAAAATCAGCGGCGTCGAAGCTGCGGCACAGGCTGGCGGCCAGTCCGGCCCAGATGCTGACTCTGCCCGCGGCCCGCGCTATCTCGATCCCTTCCTGCCCCTCGCATCGCCGCTCAGACTCGCAAAGCGCCTTGTCGAGGAGCTCGCCGACTACAAGGTGACGCCCGCCGAGGCGAAGGCCGCGGTGCGGGCCGCCGGCCGCGAGGAAGCGGCCTACAGGGCAGAGGTCGCCGCAAAGGGCGAAGAGGCTCTCGGCTGGATAGAAAAACATCACGCCCACGGCATCGTCCTCGCGGGCAGGCCCTATCATGTCGACCCGGAGATCAACCACGGCATTTCGGGCATTGCGACGGGCCTTGGCATGGCGGTGCTCACCGAGGATTCAGTCGCTCACCTCGCCAAGGTTGAAAGACCGCTCCGCGTAGTCGACCAGTGGGCATATCATTCGCGGCTCTATGCAGCGGCGAGTTTTGTAATGCACCGCGACGATCTCGACCTCCTGCAGCTCACTTCTTTCGGCTGCGGAGTCGACGCCGTAACAAGCGATCAGGTAGCCGAAATTCTCGCGCGCAGCGGCAAAATATACAGTTCAGTAAAAATTGACGAGCACGCCAATCTCGGAGCCGCGCGCATACGGCTCCGCTCCCTCGCCGCGGCCATAGCCGAGCGCGAAGGCGCTGGGCTCCACGCTTCGAGGCCTGCCCCTATTAAGGCGCGCCCCATCTTTACCGAGCATATGCGCAGGCACTACACGATTCTCGCGCCCCAAATGGCCCCGATTCAGTTTGCGCTAATAGAACCCGCCTTCAGGAGTTCAGGATACAATCTTGTTATAGTTCCCAGAGCCGACAAAAAAGCAATCGACGAGGGTCTCGCCGCTGTCCACAACGACGCCTGTTTCCCCTCCATTCTTGTTGTCGGCCAGCTGCTCTCCGGACTCAAATCGGGCAAATACGATCTGAATAAAACCGCCGTAATAATTACACAGACCGGCGGCGGCTGCAGAGCAACCAATTATATAGGATTTATCCGCAAGGCCCTCGCCGATTCAGGCCTCGGCTATATCCCGGTTATTTCGGTGAGTGCGAGCGGTATTGAGCATAACCCCGGATTCAGACTCAACGGCCGCCTGATCTGGCGTGCCCTGCTCTCGCTTGTTATGGGCGATCTTCTTATGCGAGTCCTCTACCGTACGCGTCCCTACGAGGCAGTTCCCGGCTCGGCCGACGCTCTCGAAAAGAAATGGGAAGAGCGCGGCAGAAAAGTTGCCTCGACCGGCTCCCCTATTGGCTATATCCGCTTCGTCCACGGTGCAGTGGCCGACTTCGACAGGCTGGCCCTTGTTCATGACCGCTCAAAACCGCGAATTGGCGTAGTCGGCGAGATACTTGTCAAATTTCACCCGGACGCGAATGGCGAGATAGTAAAGCGTATCGAAGAGGAAGGCGGTGAAGCCGTCGTGCCGGATCTCTACGGCTTTATGCTCTATTCGGCTTACAACAGCATCTTCAAGCGCCGCAATCTCTCTGGAACCCGTATGTCGGCAATCGGCTCGAGAAGCGCAATCGCAGCCCTCGAAATAATAAGGGCTCCAGCCCGGACCGCTCTGCTCGCGAGCAGACGCTTCGACGCGCCGCCTTCCATCTACACACTCGCCAGGGGAGTCGACGGTATTATACAGCTCGGCAACTGCACGGGCGAAGGATGGTTTCTAACCGCCGAAATGGTGGAGCTGATACAGAGCGGAGTATCCGGTATTGCCTGTGTTCAGCCTTTTGCCTGCCTGCCCAACCATGTTACAGGCAAGGGCGTACTCAAGGAACTGAGGCGGCGCTATCCGCTTATTCCGATTTCTCCCATCGATTATGACCCCGGCGCGAGCGAGGTAAACCAGGAGAACAGGCTCAAGCTCCTTATGACAAACGCCAGGCGGGCCTTAAGATGAATTCCGAGTTTCATTACTATGCTGTCCACTTCCTTGCCACAAGGACTGGATTTTCGCAGGATGAGGCCGATATAATTGCCTACTCATCACAATATGTCGACGATGCAATCTATTCCTACGAGATAGTTGGAGGGGATGGCCAGTTTTTTCTTCCATATAGGACAATAATAACTCAAAATTATATTTTCTGGGACGAAGACACACGCGACCTTGTATATCTGCCATTTCATTTTGTGCCAGGAGACCCGCTGCGCTGTTCGGTTGAACGCAAAGAGGATATTTCCGATCCCTATATAGTAACACCGGATTCCCAGCTCTCGAAAGAGCTGCTTGTGGCCGCCCTGCGTTCGCGCAGCCTGTACAGGATAGGCATAGCTCTGCATTCATATGCCGATACCTGGGCTCACCAGCATTTCTCCGGACTTATCGAAGACGCCAATATCGTCGACGAGGCCTCCATGCTGCCGCCTGCCGGGCATCTGCAGGCGCTCAACGAGCCAGACCTTGTTATGCGCCGCTGGACCGACCCCAGACTCTACAACAGCGAAGTAGACAATAGGGAGCGCTACCTGAGAGCGGCGGCAAAAATATACCGCTATTTAAGAATATACCGCGGTCTCGGATTCGAAGATGAGCAGCAGGTACTCGGCGAACTCGGTGAAATATGGAATCGCGATGGACGGGACACAAAATCGCGCATTAACGATTTCGTTATAGCCTCCCAGATGGAATTCTATGACCGTTCGCTCTGGCCGAGCGAGGCTGGTATTGTCGACCGCAGCGCCGATGAGCACTTCGGCGGCTATGATAAAATACTCTGGCTTAAAACAGCTATTGCAGGAAAAGCTGGCGCTGTCCGCGGCGTACGCAGAGTCGAATGCACTGGCGATTTTTCAGCTTCGAGACTCTATGCATGGGACAGGGCCGCCCGGGGCCACCTCGATCTGGCGGAATCTCTTCTGGTACGGAATGGCCTTATAGGAGGAAAAGATGAGGATCCACAGCACGCATAAGGCCAGGGCGGCTTTTTTCACGCAGGCCCTCGCGGCATGCGCCCTCCTGCTTATGTCCTGCGCAACGGCTCCGCACGCCGGAGCCGAATTTCCCCAGAGGGATGCGCTGAGATTTTTCGACCCCGGCGCGCTCGAATACCTCAGACTGAGCGGCCCTGCGCTCAAGCGCTTTTCGCCCATTATTGTGCCCGCTCTCAATTCCAAGTCTGCGGAGTCCGCGCTGGCACGTGCCAGCTCAGCCAGTATTGCCATATATGACAGCATCCAAAGCTCCTCAGTCCAGAATGAACAGACGGCTGTTCTTCCCCGCTTCGAGGCCATTATTAACGGCGACTTTCCCGCCTTCTGGACAAGGCTCTCTCTGAGATTTTCGAAGGGAATCAAAGCGCAGAATGGCTGTTTTACAGACAGTGCCTCAGGAATTGAAATCGCCGTGCCAGTCTCTGGGACAGTGGCAGCAGGCAGCGCCGAGATCGGATCCCTGCTCGAAAGGCTCGCAAAGGACAGGGAAAATACTGTGGCGGGCCCTGTGCCCGAACGCCATGTTCCGCTCGAGGATTCAGGGCTTTTTCTCTATGTGCCAAATGCGGCAAAGCGTCTTGTCCCATTTCTGGATGAGGATGCTTCTGGACTGCCGCTGTCGGCTCTCCTCGCCGCCGCCCGGCCCCTCGGCGGCGACAGCTATTCGCTCAGCATTGTTCTTCTCACCGCCGATGAGAATACGGCCAGAATTTTCAGGCCCATCGCGCGGCTTCTCTGGCTCGGGTTTTCGCGATCATTTTTCCCAGACGGCGCTCAGGAACTCGCCCTGCCCGACTTCAGACAGAGCGGCTCCGATATTATTGCCTCGGACATTCCCCTAAAGGGAAGCGAAATCGAGGCTATACTCAGGCACTTTTCTTCGGGCAATACTAATTAGCTCTTTCTAAGGGCGGGCAGGATCGGACGCGGCTTTCCGTGTTCCGGGGGCCTTGTTCCAAGGGCTTCGTTCCGGGGGCCGCGCTCCTCCGTCTCCAGTGCTGTCAGTTTCCGGTATCGACACGCTTTACCGTGCTCGGATATGCTCCGCCCCCTATAAATGCCGCTATCGATTCGGCAAGACCCGGCGCAAGCGGATAGCTTGGATCCGAAAAGGCCTTATAATTCTCATCGAGATCGGCAGGTACCTTTTTCAGCTCATGATTCATCTCTGCTACGACGAGGGCGGGCGATTTCGGACTCGCCTCGGCAAGAAGCTGGAATTCCCTCATAGTTACCTGAAAATCCCTGTCGCCCTGCACAAGCAGAACCGGACCCTGCCACTTTTCCAGTTCCTTTTTTATATCGTATCTGAACCATGACATAAGGTAGGGCTGATAGCTCGGTCTGAAAAAATCGGCGAAATAGGCTGAAGGATGCGGATATATTCTGCCTTTTTCAAGTGAATTCATAATATCATCGGCTTCTTTTTTATTTTCAGCTGGAACAGCAGAGAGGGTCTCTGTTACAATCTGAAGCGCGCTCTTCCCCGAAGCGCATACCATAATAATGCTGTCTGGCACTGTCCGTTTGCGCTGCTGTTCTTCGTTGGCAGCGGCTATTGCGACGAGGGCGCCTTCATTGTGCCCGAGCATAATTATTCTGGAGAAGCGGCTGTCCGAGGTAAAAGACTCGAAGACGGATTTTGCATCCGCGATATAATCGTTGAAGCGTGTCAGCTCCTCGCTCTTGGCTCTCATATAGCACTGTCCGGCCCCGCGCTTGTCGTAACGGTAGCTCGCTATGCCCAGTCTGCTAAGGCCAAGAGCCAGATCCTTGAGCGCGTTGCACTTCCCCGGAACATTATAGTTATTGCCATCTCTGTCCGTTGTGCCCGCTCCGCCGACAATGATCACGAGAGGACATGGCGTTTTGCCCTCTGGCATAAGAAGGTTTCCACGGATATAGCCGCCTGGCGCGCGCAGCGAAAGGGGAATCCCCACAAGCTCTTCGGGGCTCTCCTCTCGTGGACTGAGAACAAAATCGCCGCTTGCCGAGGACCCGCTGTAATGCCCGGTGATTCTTGCATTTTTATCCGCGCCGTCAAGCCTGCCGGAGAAATGCAGGGCGCCATTTTCGACCCCAAGGGTAAAATCGATTTTCTGCCTGTCTATCTTTATTGAGGAGACGGGAAAACCGTAGATATTCTCCGCAGGCAGGTCGACAAGAGCGCCGCCGCCCTGGATAATTCTGAGGGTTATAGGCGAGGCTCCGCTGTTTCCATTCTGAATAGTACCGGAATAGAGGCCGGGGACAATTGTCGCAGCCGCGCAGAATGCACCGCATAGAAGCCACAATACTGCAATAAGCGCGCCTATTTTAAGCCGCGCACAACCAGCAACAGCTCTGCTCATGGCCGCATTATAGCCGCCCGGAGCATCCGGCTACAAGAGCGCCGCATCTATTTATCGCTCAGGACATTAAAGCGGCGTTCAGCGCTTCTGCCCGCTCCATCGACCACATTGATGACATGGCTGCCTTCGCCGGGTCTGGCTTCCATGCTGTGCCTTCCCTTTGTCGAACCCAGATAGTCGCCATCGAGATGCCAGTAAAGCACCGCGCCTGGATCGCTGTCGGCAGCGCTGAAAATTGTCGCCCCTGGCTGGCCTGATATTTCAATTGGTACATATATCTGGGCACCCTCCTCGGGGGCCACTATCGCAATTCCCGAGTTGTCTTCTCTGTGCGGGCCAGTTCCGGGCTTCCAGGGTGGAAGAACGCGGTAATCGAGGTGGTTCTGCTTATAATACCATTCCATTGTCGGCGGAAGGACAAAAACTCTTTGAGTTTTTATTTCGCTCAGGGCGCTGCTGCCCGCGTCGACCCGGTATTGCCCGTCGAGGCTCAGGTGCACAAGCCTGCAGTAGGGGCAGGGTTCGGCCGCAGGGGCGTTACGCGGCACCAGGCAGCTGCGGCTTTCTTCGCAGTCGGGCCCCGCGAGACAGCCTGACTTCGCGCAGAGGTCGACGCGGCGAAGCGCTTTTTCAGGTTCCGGGAACCAGCGTCCAAAGGGGAGAGCGGCGAACACATCGAAAAGAAGCGGGGCTGCCGCCTCGGAACCTCGGAGGCCGGGGACGCCTTCGCCATCGGCGTTGCCGACCCAGACCGCCACAATATAATCATAATTAACACCAATTGCCCATGCATCGCGCAGTCCGAAGCTTGTGCCTGTTTTCCAGGCTATTCTCCGGCCCGAGGCATATTCCTCCCAGGAGGCCTCCTCCGCGGGGCGCTGCACCTTGAGCAGAGTCTCCAGGGTAAGCCAGGCTGCGCCCTGGGAAAATGGATTGTCGTGCGCGCTGCGGGCGGCCAGGCGCCGCCTAATGGGGCTTTCTGCCGCGTCCTTCACCGAAGCTCCTGAGTCCGCGGCTGCGGCCGCGGAGCGTTTTTCCGCAGCGGCCGGGGCATAGCCATCCTGCGGGAGATACACAAGATCGAAATACTGACGCTGATCTGGCGCGCCAAGGCCGCGGGCAGTCCGTGCGAGAGCCGCGTAGCGCCCCGCCATCTCCCAGAGGCTGACCTCCGCCCCGCCAAGAATAAGCGTAAGGCCGTATTCATCGGCATCGCGCTTCATCGTGCTGATGCCAGTCCCCTGCAAAAGGCGCAGAAAGCGGTTTACGCCATAACTGCGCAGGAGGCGCACAAAGGGCACATTGAGGGAACGGGCCAGCGCTTCCTCCGCGGGGAGGGCACCCGAATATGCATTTACATTGTTCTCGGGATTGTAGGAGCCCACCCTTGTGGGAATATCCGCGACGAGCTTTTTCGGTGTGAGATCGCCTGAATCGAGCATGGCGGCATAGAGGAATGGTTTAAGGATCGATCCTGAGCTCCTCGGCGCAAGGCAGAGGTCAACATGCTGGCCATGGTCTTCGGGCTCGTCCATACCCACATTGCCGACATAGGCGAGCACCTCTCCCGTGTCGACACGCGCGACAATGCAGGCGGCGTTGTATATGCCCCTGCGCGCAAGCTCCCTGTGATGCCGTTCAAGGATGCCCGCGGTCCGCTCCTGGAGATCACTGTCGATGCTGGTAATCAGGCGCAGGCCGGCCGCGCCGCTCCCCGCCCCGCCCGTCCTGCCCTCGGCCTTCGCCGAATCGGCCTTTACACGGTCGAGGAGCTGGGGAGCAAGGCGCGGCAGCGGAAAGGGCGCCGGGGGCAGGGGTTCGGCGAGAGCCAGTTCGAGTTCATCTTCGCTGAGCTCGCCGGCATCGCGGAGCGAGCGCAGAAGCCTGTCCCTCTTGGCGAGGAGAAGCCCGCGGTTTTTGCCGGGATGGGCAGCCGAAGGCGCGTTGGGAAGCACGGCAAGAGTCGCCGATTCCGCCCAGGAGAGCCTGTCAGGAGGCTGTCCGAAGTATCGGAAGCTCGCTGCCTCAAGCCCGACAACATTGCCGCCGAAGGGCGCATTCGCGGCGTAAAGCTCAAGAATGCCCTGCTTGCCGAGAACAACCTCGTAGCGCAGGGCGAGCCAGAGCTCGAGCATTTTTCTGCCCAGGCTGCGCTCACCGGGCGGGAGGCTGAGGCGGGCAGCCTGCATTGTAATAGTGGATCCGCCCGAGACAATATGCCCCGCCCTTGCGTTCTGAATAAAGGCGCGGCCAATGGCAAGAGCATCGACCCCGGGATGCGAGTAGAAATGCCTGTCCTCAAAGCGCAGCAGGGCTGTGGTGAATTTCCGCGGAAGAGCCGCGCCGCGCGGGAATTTCCACTGTCCATCTGCAGAGACGCTCGCACCCAGAAGGACGCCGTCGCGGCTATAAACAGCAGTCGAAAGCCCCTGTTCTGTCTCAGGCGTCGGCGGTGCAAAAAAGAATGCAAGTATAAATATTATAAATGCAATTATCGATGGCAGACAGACAGCCCACGCTGGAAGGTCTGAGCCCAGCCATCCATATACATGCCGGTACAGGGCTGAAGCCCCGGATCTGCCGCGTTCAATGAGCGCGGCGCAAAGGCGGGGCAGATCGAGGCTCCGTATCCACCTTACAAGCCGGATACGGAGCCCATCCACCCTCCCCGGAAGGGAGGATAAATTCATTGCTTTTGATTATGCGAATTGCGCTTTTCTTCGGCTGTCTCTGCCTTCGGCGGATCCGAGAGCCAGCGGCCCGGCTCTATCGCCTGCAGGTCCGCGCTGTACATCGACTCGACATTTACTGCAGGCAGATAAAATCTGCCATCGTAGGTCTTGTTCACATAGACCGTAAATGTCTTGTCCGCCTGGGAGGAAAGCGAGAAATAGGTCAGAACCTGATCATCGCGTACATCCTGATAATCGTAGAGCGGCTCCGGCTTTCTGCGTATATCGGAATCGTAATCGCGGTCCTCATTTTTCTTGGGCAGGTCCGCGCCTTTCCGGTACGTTACAATCTCCCAGCCCGCGGGCAGCTTCTGCGTAAGCGCCAGATTTTCGAGCCGTTTGTGTTTCAGATTCTTTACAGTTGTTTTGATAATAAAATCGCTGCCCAGCGGGAGCTTGTCCGGATCGACCTCTTCGTCGTCCATATTGAAATACCGGACACTTAGTCCCAGCCCTTTGGACAGAGCCTGTTCGTCGCTGCGCGCGGGCGTTCCCGAAATCGCCACACGCATAAACACAGGCGTGTTCGAAACATTGCGGACCTGGCAGCTGGCCGAGACAGCCCTGCCCTGCGGCAGCTCCAGACTCAGGCTGGACTTGTCAACCGTAAGCCGCTGTGCCTTCCCGCCATTCATGACGAGCTCTACGGCCGGCGTCCCGCCCGCGCTCGCCATGGCAGCGTAGGGCAGACATGCCTCAAGGGCCGCGCCGATCTCCTGAGTTGAAAGCCAGTAGCTGTCCTGATTCATGCGCTCCGCGATCTCTTTATAAAGAGCGAGACCCCGGGCCGTATCGCCGAGCGAATTGAGCGCATCGAGGGCTGCCGCCTTTTCTCTGAATACTGAGCCATAAGTGTAGTACTCGAGATCCTCATCCTCGCTGCCGAAATCCAGCTTGGCCGAGCTGAGCAGGCGGTTCGCCTGATCCCGCTGGCCGGCAAGCCCGTAGGCCGCCGCGAGTCTGAGCTGGGTTGTCGCAGTGAAAGGTCCATATTCGCTGAATCTGTTCATCGCCGCGAGGTCGGCCCTGCCCGCAAGAGCGAGGACATAGAGCCTCAGGCCCTGAACCGATTTGGACCAGTTATAATGAGAGCCCCAGCTCCGTGCATCATCGGCTATATAGTCGAGGGCGCTGTTCAGCATGCCCGGATCGACCGGATAGCCCTCGCGTTGGGCCGAGACAAGGAAGTAGGTGACATAGGCCGAAAGATATTCGCCCTCGTCATTTTCGCCCTGCCAGAGCGTAAAGCCGCCCCGCGGGGTCTGGAAGCGCGGAAGCTTCTGAAGCGCGAAATTGATATTATCCCTTACCTCATCCTGCTTTTCCTTTGAAAGATCCACAGCCTTGGGCAGATAGAGCTGGCCAAAGGCCTTCGAAGTGGTCTGCTCGGCACAGCCATGCGGGTAGCCAATAAGCCACTCAAGTCTCTGTCCGAGATTGAGGCCAGGAAGGCGGGAGAATTCGACACTCACCGTGTTGGTGCCAGGCGCACCCGGCAGGCTCAGATTTTTATCCCAGCTGCCGCCGGCCTCGATGCCGGCCGATTCGGACTGATGCACAGCCACGCCGAGCGCACGTACATCGAGGTCTATATTCTGCACAGCGCTTGCGCCCTGCGACTCGACTCTGAGTGAGATATGCACTGGCCCCGGCGCTGCATCGGCCTTGATTCTGAAGTCCGCGCTCTTATCTCCATCCTGGACAAATTGAATCTCGGTCCTGTCAGGTCCGACAAGTTTTGCGTTTCCGCTCACGCTGAGAGCAAGCCTGGCAGTCGCCTTGCCAAGGAAGGAGAATACAGTTGCGGGGATGCTTACCTCTTCGTCCGCGGAGAGCACACGGGGCGCAGTGAGCTGGGCCATGAGCTTGGAGCGCACGGGCACCGATGACTCCGAGCAGCCAAAGGCCGCCGCTTCGTTTTTCTGCGCGGCACCGCCCTTCTCGTCGACAACATTGGCTGAGCCCGCCACCACCATAAAGCGCACTGCGCCTACGTAGGAGCCCATATGGAAAGTCTTCTTAACGGTCGCGCCGGCCTTTACCTCAAAGGGTTCGAAGAACTGCACAACAGGCGGGAAACGGTTCTGCTTGCGCTGACCGCCGCCGAGGCCCTCATCGGAACCTCCGATCGCGAGCAGTGTCTCAAGTTTGCCGGAATAGGCGCCGGCCACATAATCATACAGATCAAAGGTCTGGAGGCTCGAAGCTTCCTTTTTATAGAAGCTGTCCCAGGGATTGGGCGCGGCAAACTTGGTAATACCAAGAAGGCCCTCATCGACCACGGCGACCGTGCAGGTCATCGGCCTGCCCTTTGCCTCGCGCACCGAGAAGCTCACATCTGAATCCGGAGCGATCTCGGAGGGAGCCATCACCAAAGGTGAAAGCCTTGTCCCGGGGTCCTCTACCATTACAGGCACGATGCCATAGACGCGTATCGCCACATCGTTTGCGGTCTGCAGATGGGGCTGCACAAAGGTCACATGCACATAGACGTTGGGTGCCATCTCGGAGCTCAGGGGCAGTTCATAGACAGTGCGGTCCTTCCCGGTCTGAATCCACTCCTGCTTGAGCAGTCTGCCTGCGCGCTCGATGGCAACCAGAGCCCGGCCGCCGGCGTTTGAGGCAAAGGTTATCCTCGCCTTTTCGCCAACCGAATATTTGGTCTTGTCGGTTTCGAGGGTGAGCATGGTGCTGACACCGCCAGAATCGCCGCGGCCGCCGCCAGTATAGTAAGGCCAGTCAACAAAGGTAATAGCGCCCGCTGCATGGGCATAGCTGCCGCCATCCGCGTCTACGGCGCGCACAAGGTAGCGTCCCCAGTAATCATCATTTATCTTGAAGCTCCAGGCCGCCTTTCCATTGACAACATTCACTGTTGTCCGCTGAATCGGTTTTTCGTAGAGCTCGCTCGCAATCTGCGCAAGAGTTTCATCGCCCGATTCCCACCACCAGCGCCAGGAGAGCTTGTACAGAGCCACAGAGATCCTGCCGGATTTTACCGGACTGCCGTCCTGGTTTATGAGGGCAAGATCAATCTTGTTGTCCTGACCAGTGGGCAGGGCGCCCATCCAGCCATTGCCCTTGGGAATGCGCACGCCGACATAGCGCTTGTAGGGATAATAATCGACTGCCGTGGATTCGCTTGAGAATACACCCGAGGGCTCGAACACGCGGGTCAGCAGATTCGCGCGGAGTTTTCCGGGCGGAAGCGACTCATCGGAAAGCCTGATGGGGAAGCTGGCATTGCCTTTTTCATCGAGATTGCCCTCGAAGAGAACTGTCCTGCCTGAGGGCGCTTCGCGGGTGGGATCATCAAACTTGTAATCGGGGAAGTCCTTAAAGCTTGTGCCCGCCGCACTGAAGGTCGCGGAGACATCGGCCTTGAGACCGCCCACAGGGGCGCCGGTAAGCCAGGCAGAAGAAAGATTCATGCGCTCGGTTTCAGTGGAAATATAGTCCCTGCCGCCCCAGTCGAGCGATATCTTAAGCCGGTTGGGCATAATTGTTTCTACCCTGAGGCTCCTGGTAAAGGTCTTGCCGCCGATTTTAACCTCGGCCTGATAGGGCCCGGTGGGAGCATCGGCGTTGGTGCCCGTCTCTATGGCATAGAAGCCATTTACCGAAGCGGTATAGGTTCCTGACTGAACCACCTTGCCGAGCGGATCCTTGAGCTCAAAGAGGAGCGGATCGCCAGCGGGCACAGTTTTGTTTCTGTCGCAGAGAATAAAGGTGAGGTGCATAGGATCGCCCGGCCGCCAGACGCCGCGCTCTCCGTAGATAAAGCCCTTGAGGCCATTTTCGGCATTCTCGCCGCCGACATCAAAATGGCTGGTCGAAAGATCCTCGCCATTTGAGATTTTAAGGTAGCTTGCCTGTTTGCCCAAAGAGAGCACGGCAAAGCTCGGAGCTTTCGAGGGCTTGAGCACAACCATGCCATTGGCGTCAGTCTTGCCCGATGCGAGTTCACGCCGCTGATAGCTGTAGAGCTTTACATCGACATTGCGCATTGGATCAGTGCTTCTCAGGTCGCTCGCTGCGACTGTCCACTGCCCCGAAGCCTCGCGCCGTGCAATGGCGCCGATATCAGACACAAGCACATTTTTCTGAATAGCTATGCTATGTTCATAATAGGGTATGTAATAGGCCGGATGGCAGGGATCATCTTTATATTTATAATAATCATCGTAGCGGTTCGGCCATTCGCGGATATAGTTCCAGAGATTCCCGCCCTCATCGCTGCTATCGAAGGCAAAATCGGGCGGGAAGCGGAGAGCCTTAAAATCGTGGCTGTTCGGGCAGACATAGCGTATCTGGTCATTTCTAAAGGTAATGCGCAGTACGAACATGCCATCTTTGTTCTTATCGAGGAGCTGGGAAAGATCCAGACCCTGCTTAACCCATTTGTTCTTCCACTCATCTTTCCAGCCGAGATCTATGCGGCTCTTCCAGACGCTCTCGCCCACGCGCTGCAGTTCTTCATTGCCTGAAAGGCTGTTTACCTGCAGAAACTGCAGCATATTGTCGCCATAGACGCGCAGCGCCTCGACAATAACTCCAGTAACATTCATTGTTTCAATTGGTACTATAAGGCCCTGGCTCGTCGGCAGGATAACGCCCTTCGAGAGGTAGCGAATCTGCGGCTTTTCCCACTTAAAGGTCACCACGGCAGAGACAGTCTTGGCGAGCTTGGAGCCGTCGGCGGCCTTGAGCATAGGCTCTACTCTGATGCTGCTCTTCTCAGGCCAGGAGGCCGCATAGAGGCAGAGAGTCCCGCCCTCAACCTCGCAGCGGAGGTCCTTTACGCCGTCGGCGCGGACAAGGCCGCGGAGATCCTGGCTGCGGTCAATAGCCTGGCTGAAGGAAAGCTCGACGCGGCTCGCGCCATCGCTTACAGGGCGGGTGCCGAGCAGCTTAAATTCGCCCTTCTGCGGCAGGCTGAAGCTGCGCTCGCCGCCTGAGCCCGAGCCGACCGCCCTCCCTGACCATTTTACACGCAGCTGATCCGGGCCATGGCCGATATTGCGCACGGTAAAGCGGTGCAGGAGCCCGGAGTCATGGGACCAGGAGAGGTCCAGTTTCTGTCCCTCGATCGAAGGTCCGCTTACCGAAAGGCATCTTTCCACTTCGGCGGCAGCCGCATCATCGGTCAGACTCGCCGTTCCACGCAGTTCATAAGCGCCATCGGCCGAAGCGCGGAGCGGCTCAAAACTCAGCTCCAGTTTCTGATCCATTGTGCGGAAGTCAAAAGTAAAATAGTCATGGGTGGAACCGCCATCGCGGACCCCTGAACCTCTGCGCAGAAGGCCCCAGTCAAAACGGGCCCGGTAGAGCCTGCCGGCCGCGAGGGGCTTTTGAGGGACAAAGGCCACCGTGTTCTCGTCTTCCCACTTGGCTGTGCCCTGAATCGGAGGATCAAAGCTGAAGGGACTGCGCGCCAGAAAAGCCCCAGGCTCACCGCCGCCCTCGGCCAGCACAACCTTGATACTGGCGGCCCGGGGCACAAAACCTGCGGTATGGGCCTGGATAACAAGGGGATCAGGCTGGCGTGCCGCGCCCAGCTTCGAGGCGCAGCCCAAAAGGCTCAAACCGACTATTAATGACACGGTTATAAGGGTAACAGCGCTTATTTTGCGCACTCTGGCTCCTCCGGTATTATAAATATGCATTAACAATACTCCTCCGCAGAATCAGGCACAAGTGCGGAAAAAATGATTCGGCAGGATTTTATAGAGTTTTTTCTTTCCATACTTTACTGTTTTCAAATTCAGGGATAAAACATAGAAGAAATTGAATAAAGCCACTGAAGGCGGCTCTGCCGCTGTCTCGGGCTCAAGCGCTTTCTGAAGGAGCATGATCTTATGGAACAGAAAGATCAGAACGGACTTTCGCGCAGGGAATTTCTTAAAAAAGCAGGTATTGGAGTCGGAGTAGCGGCCGGAGCTCTCGCCCTTTCCTCTACGCCGCTCTTCGCCGAGGCATCCGCCGCGGGTACCGTCGCCGAAGATGCATTTCCTCTCGCCATCCTCGATCCGGAAGAGGCCCGCCTCCGCGGACACGCCGGCTATTATATGGGAGGCTGCGCCTATGGTGCCTTTTATGCGATCATCTCCCTGCTCAGGGAGAAGGTCGGCGGCCCCTACAACCAGGTGCCCTACCGCATGATGAGCTACGGCAAGGCCGGCGGCGTGGGCTGGGGCACACTCTGCGGCTCACTGAACGGTGCAGCCGCGGCCATTACGCTATCGGTCAAGAACGCCGACTATGCCAAGATTATCAACGAGCTTATCGGCTGGTATACCATTACCCCGCTGCCCACAGACGCCTCGAACAAAATCGGCGCCGCCTCTGGCTTTATCCGCACGACCAGCAAGAAATATCCTGCCATTGTGCTTGCACAGAGCACCTCGAAGTCTCCGCTCTGCCATGCCTCCGTAAGCCAGTGGTGCAAAGTCGCCGGCCTCAAACAGGGCACTCCTGAGCGCCTCGAGCGCTGCGCGCGCGTCACTGGCGATGCCGCCGCCAAGGCCGTCGAGCTGCTGAACGCCTATCAGCAGGGAACCTTCAAGCCGGTATTCGCTATCGATGATGAGACCAGCACCTGCCTCGGCTGCCATAAAGACGACACTGTGGGCCAGATGCGCTGCCTCTCCTGCCATAAGGGCCATTGATTTAAAGGGACTGCATGAGTTCTGACAAAAAACTCGCCCGTCCGGCCAGAAAGCCGGGCGGGGCTCAGGGCGGCGCCGTTCAGAAGAAGACAAGCGGAGCCGCCTCTTTTTTTAAGGCACTGCGCTCCGTCAAGCTCGCCGTGGTCATAGTCGCCCTGCTCGCCCTCGGAGCCGCAGTCGGCGGCCTTATTCCTCAGGGCGAGACAGCCGATGCCTACGCAAAGGCCTACCCGAAGTTCTCGGGGCTTATCCTCGCCCTCGGGCTGGACCGCTTTTTTACCTCGCCCGGCTTTATAGGCCTTGTGGCGCTCTTTATTGTGAACCTCGGTGCCTGCACAATCCACCGGATCCGAGGACAGGCCAAACTTGAATTCAGGAAGCGGCGCTTTGGCCCGGATATTCTCCACGTCGGCATTCTTATTCTCCTTGTCGGCGCGATAATGAGTGCATCGCTCAGGACAAGCGACAGCCTGAGGCTTTCGCGCGGCGATGAGGCCATCCTGCCCGACGGCCAGCGCATACGCCTTGTCGATGTGAGCGAGGAGCACTACCCGAATGGGTCCGCCAGGCTTTACACATCGAAGGTTGAAGTCTTTCCAGCGGCGCCTTCCGGCTCTTCGGGCGGCACCCCTGCCGCCGCAGCCTCCCCTGTCAGGACTGCGGTCATCACCGTAAACCATCCGCTTAAGCTCGGCGACTATTCGGTCTACCGGACAGACTATGGCTATGCGGTATCCGCCATACTCGACCCGGTACAAGGAGCGGCTCCCTCCGATGTCCAGGCAGTTCAGGCAGCTGCAGGCACGGTCAGGCTCTATGGCGGCGAGACGAGGGAATTCCCCGACGGTTCGAGCATATTCTTTATGACCGTGGACGGAATCGGGCCCGACGCGAAAGGCATATTTATTATCAATGACAGCGCCGGAAAGAGCGTAGCCCGCGCGGGTGTCGACGAAGAAGTCGGTTCCTACCGCGTCCGATCCTATGAGCAGACGGAGATGTCGGGTCTTAAAGTCGCAAGCGATCCCGGCTATCCCCTTGTGCTCGCGGGCTTTATCCTTGTGGCTATAGGCCTCTGCCTTACCTACTTTCAGAAACTGAGGGATATGAAATGATCGCAACTATAGCTTTCTTCTTTTTAATCTGCGCCGCGGTTCTTGAAGGCATCTATCTCTTCCGCAAGGATGGGAAACTCGATCCTGTATCGCCCATCCTGCTTGCCGCGACAATTGTACTTATAGCTGTTGAGATAATTAAGCGGAGCATCGCGATACAGTTTTTCGCCCTGACCGGCCTCTATGAATCGCTGATATTCGTGGCCCTGGTGCTCGCGATACTCGCCCTCGCCTACCGCTACCAGAAAAAACTTCCCTATTTTGCAAAGCTCGAGTTCGGCGCCACCCTTCTCGCCGTGGCGGCCCTCGCAATAGCCTCCTCGCCTCTCGCGCCGCCCGAAGTAAAGCCGCCTGTGCCGGCGCTTCAGTCGGGCTGGCTCATACTCCATGTGAGCTTTGCCTTTGTCGGCGAGTGCCTCTTCGCGATCTCCTTTGTCGCTTCGATTCTCTATCTCTTCTCGAAGGATGACAGCCGGAAAGCCGACCTCGACCGTGTCGCCTACACGGCTGTGGCTGCGGGCTATCCGATATTTACCCTTGGCGCCCTTGTATTTGGCGCGATCTGGGCCGAACAGGCCTGGGGCGTCTGGTGGAGCTGGGACCCCAAGGAGACCTGGGCAGCCGTAACCTGGCTTGTCTACACGGTCTATCTGCACCTCCGTCTTGTCGCCAAAAAGGGAGGCAGGGCCGTGGCCATTCTTTCGGTTATCGGTTTTCTGCTCACACTCTTTACCCTCTTCGGTGTGAACTTCATTCTGAAGACAGGGCTGCATTCATACAGGTAATCCGCGGGGCCGCACCGCAGTGAGCGGGACCCAGGCGGACAGCAGGGCCTTTCGGCCTGTGGCCGCCCGCGCTGAAAGCGCGGGCGGGCGCGCCCAAAGGCGCGCGGCGCTGCCCGATGGCAAGGCCCGCCAGGGCTCAAGAGCAGAGCACAGGGCCAAATGGCCCCGCGTGACTTATGGCCGCGGTCTGGCGGCCTCAGGCAGGGCATGCCGTATCCTTTCAATTTAAATACCAACTAACATAAAAAAACCGCCCCTCATTTTGGGCGGCTCTGCATGCGCATTTCCGCGCTCAGCGGGGAAGAGCCTTTTCGAGGCGGTCGAACACAAGCTTGGGAGCGCCGACACCATCAATTGTAAGGAGTTTGCCGCGGCTGCCATACCAGTCGATAAGCGGTGCGGTCTGCTTGCGGTAGTTCTCGAGGCGGGTCCGGATAGAGGATTCCTTGTCGTCGTCGCGTGTATAGACTTCGCCGCCACAGACGTCGCAGATGCCTTCTTTTTTAGTAGGCATTGTAACGGTATTATAGCTCTTGCCGCAGGAGCGGCAGACGCGGCGTGTGGAGAGGCGGCCGACAACCACATCGTCGGCGACCTCGAAGTTTATAACTCTGTCGACTTCCGCGAAGGTGTCGAGTGCCTCGGCCTGTGCGATTGTGCGGGGAAAACCGTCGAGAATCCAGCCGGCCTTTGCGTCGGGCTGGGAGAGGCGCTCTTTGACGAGGGCGATTGTGAGTTCGTCGGGGACGAGCCCGCCCGAGGCGAGAATGTCTTTGACCTTGAGGCCCAGAGGGGTGCCATTCTTAACGGCGGCGCGGAAAAGGTCGCCTGTCGAGATATGAAGAAGCCTGTATGCCCCGACGGCAAAATCGGCGATAGTTCCCTTGCCTGCTCCGGGCGGTCCCAGAAAGATAAGATTCATGCTCTCTCTTCTCCTCTCAAAATCCCTGTTGCATATATCTTATGCGAAAAATAGCGGATTTTAGCAAAGTAGTCTAGCCTTTTCATTTAGATTATTTTTTATCCATTTATTGCCTATTTTTCTGCATAACCATGATTCTCCCTGAAGATGCTCAAAATATAGATAACTTTTTCTTGACAGATTTCAAACCCGGGTGGAGACTGCTCATTGAAAGCTTTTGACAGCTCTGCAAACGAACCACTGTCAGGCAGCACGTAAGGCTTCGGTTCGACTGGCAAGGAGGTAGCCATGCCGTCGATATCGAAAGTCAGATCCAGTCCCCTCACACTCGAACAGCTCATCGACACAAAAAAAGACAAGGCGGGAGGTCTTCTCGCGATTCTCGAGGAGGCGCAGGGCCTTGAGCCCAAGCGCTATCTCCCGGAAGAAGTGCTCCGCGAAGTCGCGGAGAAAACGGGTACGCCGCTCTCGGTCGTCTACTCGGTGGCGACCTTCTATTCATATTTCAGCCTGACGCCTCAGGGTCTCCATTCCATCGTGGTCTGCAGGGGTACTGCCTGCCATACACGCGGCTCTCTGGCTCTTCTCGAGGAGGCGCTCGCAAAGCTCGGCATCGAGGGCTTCAGGGAAGAGGAGAGCAATTCGGCGACCAGCCCCGATGCCTTCGCAACTGTGAGGACTGTGGCATGCTTCGGACAGTGTGCTCTCGCCCCGGTTGTCGAGATAGACGGCCATCTCCACTCGCGTATGAGCGTAGGAAAACTGGTCTCGGCTCTTTCGAAGCTTTCGAGGGGAGGCGGTCTATGAACAGCGCCGATATTGGGAAACTGCGCGAAGAGGGGCTTGCGGCATTGAAGCCGGACCGGCCCTGGATATCCGTTGGCATGGGTACCTGCGGCCTTGGAAACGGCGCGGGCGAGGTGTTCAGCGCCCTTGAGGAGGCGGCCGCGAAGCTGCCCGGGACGCAGCGGCCCCGCCTGCGCAGGGTAGGCTGTTTTGGCTGCTGCTCATCCGAGCCCCTTGTCATGGCCTACAGGCCTGGAAGGCCTCTGCTGCTCTTTATGGATGCAAAGGCTTCGAAAGCCGTCCGCCTCGTGGAGCTTGTGCTCTCAGATGAGGGATTTGACCGGCTCGCAAGGGAGGCCGCCGCGAAAATCGAATCCTGGAATTTCAGAACATCGAAGATAGATTTCGGCCAGGGCTGTCCGCATCTTGCCAACTGGTATGATCTGTCCTTCTTTAAGGGGCAGGAAAAGATAGTGCTCCGCGACGCGGGGCTTATAGATCCCGAGAGTATTGGCGAGTATCTCGCGGCCGGCGGCTACCAGGGGCTGATGAAGGCTCTGGGTTCGATGCGGCCTGAGTCTGTTATCGAGGAGATGAAAAAATCAAAGCTGAGGGGACGCGGCGGCGCGGGCTTCCCGACCTGGCGCAAGTGGGAACTGATGCGCGCCTCGGTGTCGGCCGACGGGCGCAAATACGCCATCTGCAACGCCGACGAGGGCGACCCGGGCGCCTATATGAACAGAAATGAGATTGAGTCCGATCCGCACGCCCTTGTGGAAGGCATGGCCATAGGCGCCTACGCGATGGGCGCGACAAATGGACTTATCTATGTGCGCGCAGAATATCCGCTCGCGGTAGAGCGCATAAAAAAGGCCGTCGCAGATGCGCGGGCGGCGGGCGTGCTTGGAAGGAATATTCTCGGCTCGGCTTTCTCCTTCGATATAGAAATCGCGACTGGCGCCGGCGCCTTTGTCTGCGGCGAGGAGACAGCCCTTATCGCAAGCGCCGAAGGCAGAGCGGGACGGCCTTCGCCGCGCCCGCCCTTCCCGGCGCAGAAAGGGCTCTATGGCTGCCCGACCAATATAAACAATGTCGAAACCTGGTTCAATGTGCCGCTTATCGCCTATCTCGGCGGCGACTGGTTCGCAGGCTTCGGAACTGCCTCCAGCGCAGGCACAAAGGTCTTCTCGCTTGTCGGGAAGGTGAAGAATTCGGGTCTTGTCGAGCTGCCGCTCGGGACTCCGCTCTCGGCTGCTGTCTACAGCATGGGCGGCGGCGCAGGGCCGCGGAAACGCATAAAAGCCCTTCAGTCCGGCGGCCCTTCGGGCGGCTGCGTGCCTGCACAGGCCTTTGGCACGCCGGTCGATTACGACGAGCTTGCCAAAATAGGCGCGATAATGGGCTCAGGCGGCCTTGTCGCGATGGACGGCGACAACTGCATGGTCGATGTGGCCCGCTACTTCCTCGGCTTTACCGCGGCTGAGTCATGCGGAAAATGCGCGCCCTGCCGCGAGGGGCTTGCGCAGATGCACCGCATTCTGACAGCTATTTCGAAGGGCGAGGCCAAAGAAGAGGACCTTAAAACGCTCGAGGAGCTCGCCCTCGCGGTTAAGGATTCAGCCCTCTGCGGACTTGGCCAGACGGCCGCCAATCCTGTTCTCACAACACTGAGGTATTTCCGCGACGAATACGAGCGCCATATACGCGAGAAGCGCTGTGACGCCGGTGTATGCGAGGGGCTCTATCTTGCCCTCTGCGAAAATTCCTGTCCACTGCACATGAATATACCCGGCTATCTCGAGCTGCTTAAAGAGGATCATATCGAGGATGCATTCGAGCTGACACTGAGGGAGAACCCGCTGCCCGGCAGCCTCGGGCGCATCTGCCACTTCCACTGCAGAATGCGCTGCAGGCGCGAAGAGCTCGATGAGTCCGTCCAGCAGGGCGAGATTCACCGCTATATAGCCGACACCATGTACAAAATGGGCCGAGAAAAACCCATCTATAACAGACTTATCCGGGAAAAACTGCCTGCAACTGGCAGAAAAGTATCCATTGTAGGCGCAGGCCCCGCTGGGCTCTCCGCGGCTTTCTGGCTCGCGCGGCTCGGCCATGAGGTAACTGTATACGACGCAATGTCCGAGGCGGGCGGCGTGCCGCGCTGGGGCATTCCGGCCTACCGGCTGCCCAAGGAGGTGCTCCGGAAAGAAGTGAGTCTGATCGGAAAACTCGGCGTCACTTTTGTACTATCTAAGAAGATTGGAACCGATATTGGCTGGAAGGAACTTGCCGATAAGAGCGACGCCCTCCTCATCTGTGTCGGTGCCCATAAAGATATCCGGCTTGGCATACCAGGCGAGGATCAGAGCTGGGTAGTCTCGGGCAATGATTTTCTTGAGGAGATTGCCTCCGGGAAGCGCCCCGCGGTCGGGCACGAGATTGTGATTATCGGCGGCGGGAACACGGCGGTAGATGCGGCCCGCTCTGTACTCAGACTCGGCTCCCGCGCCACTCTTGTATACAGGCGCTCCAAAGCCGACATGCCGGCGAATGTCACTGAACTCGAGGGAGCCATCGAAGAAGGTGTAAATCTTATTGTGATGGCCAAGCCAGTCGAACTCAAGGCTGAGTCCGGCGATACCCGCATTGCCGCTCACAGCTTTATCGCGGAGCGCATGCTGCCGGGGCCGGTGGACGAAAGCGGAAGGCCCTCGCCTGTCGCATCTGGCAGGCTCTTCTCTATACCCTGCGATGGCGTGATTGTCGCGGTCGGGGAGCGGGTCGACGCCTGTGGAGTTGAGGAACTCGGCGTTGAGATTGACAAGAGCGGGAGAATTGCCGCAGACAGGGAGAGTCTCCGGACCGCCAATCCAAAGGTTTACGCAGCCGGCGATGTTGTGACAGGACCAGCCACAGCGGCAGAGGCAATGGGGCTCGCGCGGCGCGCTGCCGAAGCGGTAGATTTCGGTCTAATGAAGGAAAGGCGCTTCGAAAGGCTCTTCCGCAGGTTTGACTATGCGATGAAGATACCGTCCGAAACATCCAGGGCACATGGCTGCAAGGCTGAGTGTCTCACTGTGGCGGACAGAAAGGGAAGTTTCGCGGAGATATCCCAGGGCTATACTGGTGAGCAGGCACGCGGTGAGGCTGAGCGCTGTCTCCGCTGCGATGTCCGCGAACATGTGCGGCTGAGCATAAGCGGACCGCTTCCGCCTGAACCGGAAGCCAAAGCCGGGCCAGGTTCTGGTTCTTATAAAACGGCCACTACAAAGAGCGCATCCGCGGGAGGCAGAGAATGAGCGGCGAGCCTGTAAAACTGACGATAGATGGACGGGATATCGAAGTGCCCGCGGGCACAAGGCTTCTCGACGCCTGCGCAAAGGCAGGGGCACATATACCAACACTGTGCTATCTCGAGGGTCTGAAGCCGAGCGCATCCTGCGGTCTCTGCGTAGTAGAACTTGAGGGCGCCCGCTCGCTTACCCGCTCATGCTCGGCGATGGCCGCGCCCGGCATGAAGGTACATACTGCGAGCGGGCGCGTAATGCGCGCCCGCCGAATGGCCGTAGAACTGCTGCTTGCGAACCACCCCGCTGACTGTCTGGCCTGTGCCCGCAACGGCAGCTGCGAACTCCAGGCGGCCGCTGAGCTCTTCGGCATACGGGAGCGGCGTTTCCCGCCGACACGCAAGCCGCGCGGCCTCGATGAGACATCGCCCGGCCTTGTGCGCGACAATGACAAATGCATTCTCTGCGGCCGCTGTGTGACAGTCTGCGAGGAGGTCCAGGGCGTATCCGCTATTGCCTTCGCGGGCCGCGGCGGGCGCACCCATGTAGCCACTTTTATGGACAGAGGGCTGAAGGAATCGGCCTGCGTACAGTGCGGACAGTGCAGCCTTGTCTGTCCGACTGGTGCCATCACTGAGCGCGATGATACGCGCGAGGTATGGAAAGCGCTCCGCGACAGCGGCAGAACCGTTGTGGTGCAGGCCGCGCCCGCAATACGGGCCAGTCTCGGCGAGGCTCTGGGCATGGAGCCCGGCAGTCTGGTCACAGGAAAGATGGCCGCCGCGCTGAGGCGGCTGGGTTTCGCAAAGGTGTTCGATACACAGTTCGCCGCCGACCTCACCATAATGGAAGAAGGGAATGAGCTGCTTTCGAGAATCAGCGGAGGAGGCGTGCTCCCGATGATCACGAGCTGCTCGCCGGGATGGATCAACTATATAGAAGGATTCTATCCTGACCTTCTCGGCCATCTTTCGAGCTGCAAATCGCCGCAGCAGATGTTCGGCGCTGTGGCAAAAAGCTATTACGCCGAAAAGTGCGGCATCGATCCCTCGAAGCTTATAGTTGTGTCCATTATGCCCTGTACGGCCAAAAAGGGCGAGATTAAAAGGCCTGGCATGCAGAGCGCCTCGAAATGGTGGGGCAAAAAGGGCCGTGACTATGGGCCCTTCCCCGATGTGGATTTCTCGCTTACAACGCGCGAGCTTGCACGGATGATCAGGGAAAGCGGCATCGAAATCGGGGCTCTGCCCGAAGAGGATTTCGACAGCCCGCTGGGCGAAAGCACAGGCGCAGCGGCAATCTTCGCGGCTACAGGCGGTGTCATGGAGGCGGCGCTCAGAACTGTCTATGAGCTTGTAGAGAAAAAGCCGCTTCAGAATCTGGAGTTGAGCCCTCTGCGCGGGCTCAAAGGCATAAAGGAAGCAGAGCTCATGCTTGGAGGGAAGGAAGTTAAAGTCGCCGTTGCGCATACGCTTAAAAATGCGAAAATTCTGCTCGATGAAATAAAGGCGGGCACGAGTCCTTATGCTTTTATCGAAGTGATGAGCTGTCCCGGCGGATGCGTTGGAGGCGGCGGCCAGCCCATTCTGCCGAGCGACGGCAAGAGGCTCGCGCGGTCCTCGGCGATCTACGAAGAGGACAGGAAGCTGCCGGAAAGAAAATCGCACCAGAATGAAGAGGTGCAGAAACTCTACGCCGATTTCCTCGGCGCTCCTCTCGGAGAGCTATCGCATGAGCTGCTCCATACCGACTACAGGAGGCGCCCTTTCTAGGCGCTCAGGGCCTCGCGGCACAGCCGGCCCGCTGCCTCCTTCCGGGGACAGCGGGCTTTTTTATGCGGCGGTCTGCCGGCAGGCCGCCGCATCGCAGATGCCGCGCGGCCCCAGCGGGCGCTAGACGCGGCCCCTGTTTTGGGCCTATATAAAATACCGTGAAAATCAAGGCCATCGCTTTTGATATTGACGGAACGCTGTATCCGGCCTATGCGCTCAATGTGAGGCTCGGACGCTACGCCGCCTCGCATGGCCGTTTTCTGCTCGCATTTGCGGGCGTTCGAAGGGATATCCACGCACTCTCCGCCCTTCCATTTCTTCAGATCCAAGGAGACAAATTGGAAACTGGCGGGCTTGGCGCCGCCCTTGGGCAGGCCGCCGGCAGCGGACTGCTCAGGCGTGGCCGGGCGGCCGCCTTGGCATCAAGCCCGCTCTTCGCGGAAGAGGCGAGGCTCTGGTCTATTGAGCGGCCCCAGGACCGCGGAGGCTTCAGGCATTTTCAGGCCGAGCTTCTCGCGCTGAGACTCCATCTCGATGTCCGCGAGGCGGAATTCCGCACAAATCTTTCGATCTATGCCGAACTCGAGGAATACTTCTGCCGTGTTCCCCTCTTCCGCTCCCTTATGCCCTGCCTCGATGCCCTGAAGTCGGCCGGCTTCAGGCTCGCGGTCCTCTCCGATTTTCCGGCGAACACGAAGATCAGCCGTCTGGGTCTCGATGACAGGTTTGCGCCGCTTCTCTGCTCAGAGGATTCAGGCTGTCTCAAGCCGGGCCAGAGGCCCTTCAGGCAGCTCGCGGCCGGGCTGGACCTTGCCCCCGCCGAAATACTCTATGTAGGCAATTCCAGCCGCTACGATGTTGCTGGAGCCAGGGCCGCCGGCATGCGGGCCGCTCTGCTAAAGCCGGTATCGCCGTTTACCCCGCGCTTTCCCGCCATGGATAGGGCCTCGAGCTCCGGGCCGGCCTCCAGCTGCGGACCCGGGCTCAAGGCCGATTTTCTATTCAGCCGCTGGAGCGAGCTTTTCAGCTTTGCCTGCGGTCTTCGCTGAACCGAGGCTCAGGAAGGGCACGAGAGCATCATTTTTATGCTCTCCTGTTCCATCATAATTAAGCGTAACTACAGGTACTCCTGTTATCCGCTCAATCTCAGAGTTAAGCGCCTGGCTAATTATCGAAGGACAGCAGAAGGCAGGATTGGTTTGGGCAAAGAGAGCGATATCGGGATGCTCATCCAGAATTCTGAATATTTTAACCGCATTATCGAAGCATTCTCCCTCCTGCTCCGGTCTCATATCAAAGCGCGCAACTTTCTCTTCATAGCCCGGATTTGTCCAGGGCCTGGCCGGCTCGAGTACTGCAGCACAGCGCTTTACAACTGCCCTTTCGACCCTGCTTACAATTTCTATCGCGGTCTTTGTCTTGAGCCATTCGCCATAGGATCTGTCTATAAGGCAGCGTTTTAAATATGGATCGAGCGCTCCCTTTACATAATCGATATATGAAGTGACAACAGCTTCTCCGCCTGCCGCCTCGATATCGTGAATCAGATTCTGATTGAGAACATCATTGTCCCTGGCATAGAGATCGCCGAATATCGCAACAAGAGGCTTTCGGGTTCCAGCTATCTTTATTGCTGCAAATGGCTCAAATACTTCTTTATACAGCGCTTCCTTGTCCTCGCCTTTTTCAAATCCAGAAATTAGCCGGGAGAGAGAAGCGGAGCAGAGACGGTCGGTCGCACCTTTTTCTTCCTCATAGGGCCGTATTCTGCAGCTGAATTTTCTGAGAGTGCTGCCTGCGAGGAACGCGTGATAGGTGCCTATCAGGGCCTTTATGCCTACATAGAGAAAGAAGATATCGCCATTATAGACATCGACAGATCCATAGCCCTGATGTTCGAGAATGCTTTTCATATAGTATGGATAGAGAGGAAAATTGCATGGCCAGAAGCCGGAAGATATCCAGAGTACAGTTTTATCCGGATCGAGTTTCTCAGTCTTAATATAATCCATGCAATCGCTCACAATTATGTTTATCGGAATGCACTGTCCTGTATTGCTGCCCATTCCGCGCCGTATAGATGCGCTTGTTTCGACAAGCGGACGGGCATCGAGGCCGCAATTCCGCAGGTTGGCGGCAATAAGCGGGCATATTAGCGGATCCCAGCTTGGGATGAGCACTGTCTTTCCTTTGAGTACCCTGCCGCGCCTTGGATTGACAGGCAGCGCCCCATTGCGCGCCCACGCTGGAGGTTTCCCGGCCTCAATATCGGCCGCGCTGATGCTCTGTCCCCATACAACCCCATTCCGGCTGGCCGCGGCGGTCAAATCTGGATTGGCAGGACGGGCTTCGATCCGCGCCCGGTAATGATTCTTAAATGACCGGATGCCCGCCTCAACACGGGTTTCATAGCCAACACTTGAATCATGCTCATCTATCTGAAGAATCAGATAGGGTTTCCCCGCCGCGTCCAGAATTCGCTTGAACCACTCTATCGCGCAGGCGTCCGGCGAGCATTTAAATGATGTTATCAATACCGGGTAATAGCGCTCATTGGTGGCGCAGAAGCGCGCGCATTTCAGTACTTCCGAGGCATAGCGCCAGTGAAAAGCCGCAAGGAGTGGATCTATATCCGAATGAGCGCCAAAAACTTCGGCAGGCAGCATATCCGAATACAGAACGCTGATATCCCGCTTTGCGATCATATCAGCTATGCCTTTTCCCATCGCGTTGGAGAGAACCGCATAGGGCCTTCCGATAAGCAGCACCGCCGGGCTTCCGGACAAAGCCGACTTCGCCTCTGCTGCAAAGAGAGCACGGACTCTTTCCGACGCTTTTTTCTTCGCGGCAATGCATGCAGCATAAGCTTCCCGAATCACCTTTTTCGAGGGCGGCTCGGCGCCGGCCAGACGGGCCAGCGGTGCAAGGGCCTTCTCGAGTTCATCTACCGCCCGCGATCTGTCGCCATAGCGGCCGACCAGCAGCGGACAGATAAAACGGTCACGGCGCTCATGTTCGGCGCAGCGCGTAACCTCTGTGGCATATTCAGTGTAATTGCAGTAATATCTGCGTGCTTTGCTGCCATTCCGCTCCTCGGGGCTGTCTTCGAGATACATCGGAAGAAAGACATAGTCCGCTTTTTCAAGCAGGGCATGGACTTGGCCATGGAGCAGTGCCATCGGTGCGCAGAATTCTGCACCGGCAAGGCGCTTGCCCAGGCGCAGAGTATCCGCATCATCGGGGGCAGCAACGCAGGCAAAGCCAAGGCGCTCGAGGAGGGCGGTCCAGAAGGGGGCATCCTCTTCGAGGTAGAGAGCAGAGGGCATGCCTATTGTCGGAAGAGCGGCTTTCCCCGTCGAAGCTCCAGCACTGTCTGCGGCAGCAGCCGCCGAGACAGCCTCAGGCTCTGCGGCAGCGGTGGCATAGGCTGCCTCGATCGCCTGCCTGCGCCGGGGCAGATAGTTGAATTTTGCGCTGCCGCCTCCCACAAAATGCTTTGTGCCGTAATCGCGGCCGCAGAGAAAACCATAGGCGACTTCTTCTCCGCCAACGGTGATAACCCTGAGCCTGCAGTTGTTCGGGCAGAGGCCGCAGCGTTCCGCTCTCGAGGGCAGATCCATCTTCCAGAGACTGAATCCGCGGAAACTGCTGACTTTCCTGGACAGTTCATCGCGCGCCTGAAGCGCGGAACCAATAGCCCCCGTGAGGTGGCAGAATTTGGATACCGCGATTTTTTTGCCGAGGCGTTTTTCGAAGACTGCGACGAGAGCCCTGTTCTTGGCGGTTGCACCCTGAAAGAAAATCCTTTCTCCTATCGAACCGCGCTGGGCGACCTTGCCAAGGTAATTATCACACACCGAATAAAGAGATGCCGCGAGCAGCTCGTCTGTTGAGTAACCGAGGCTCTGGAAATGATTAAGATCGCGCTCCATAAATACTGTGCAGCGATCGCTTGTAAGCGGAGCCTTCTGTCCTAGTGCCCGGTCAGCGAATTCGGAGAGCGGCACACCAAGGCGCGCCGCCTGCTCTTCGAGGAAGGAACCTGTGCCGGCCGCGCATACGGCATTCATCTGGCTGAATGTGACAATTCCATTTTTCAGCAGCGTAAATTTTGAATCCTGTCCGCCGATCTCAATAATTGTGTCTATTTTGGGATCGAGCTGAACAGCCGCCCGCGCATGGGCGGTAATCTCGTCTATAGTCTCATCGGCTCCGATAACAGAGCCCACAAGTTTGCGGCCAGAACCGGTAGTGGCGGCAAGGCGCACCGCAAAATCAACCCCATAATCATTTTCGAGGCTGTCGACAGCCTCGAAAATGCCCTGAGCGGCCTCAAGCGGCCGGCCCTGCGTTCTCGTATACAGCCCTACCACTGTCTCAGCGCCCTCCGTGACGAGGGCTGCCTTGGTGCTGGTAGAACCAATATCAAGGCCAAGCAGCACGGGCAGCGCAGGCCGGACGCCCTTTCCAATGGCGCCGCTGTCTGTCCCGGCGCTGTCCGATTTGTGGGCCAGGCCACTATCTGCGCCGCCATGATTTCCCGCCGACTTGGCCATAGCCAGTATTTCGTCAGCATCGAAATAGACATCAACTTCGATGGGATTCGCCGGTCCCGTCCGGCGGGCGCTATAGAGGAAGCGCCGCTTGGAACTGAAATCGGGATATCCCGCCGATGGGCCTTCGAGGGGCGGATTGGCATAATCGCGCGCGGGCGGGGGGTCGAGTACAATATCGCCAATTGTGAAGGTTCCGCCGGCCGTGCCTGTGCTGTGCTCTGCGGCAGCACAGGAGTCACTCTCAGCAGGGCCAGTCCTACGGCCGGCCGTGGCGGGCAGCAGCGAAAGGCACGCGCCAATCGCGCCATATATATGGGACATTTCGTCGGTAGCAATCGGCGAGCCCGCGAGCTCCGAGAGATGGCGGATTACGGCCCTGTTCCGCGATACACCGCCGGCCATAAATACAGGGGCCTTGGGATGCTCGCCGGGAAAGAGCGTATCAGCAATATTGCGGGCAAGTCCCTCGGAGAGACCGTCGCAGATCTCCTCAATCTTCCACCCCTCCTGCTGGGCATGGATGAGATCGGTTTTTGCAAAGACTGAGCAGCGCGAGGCTATCTGCGGCCTTTCGCCGCTGTTGGCCAGCGCCTTTTCAGCAAGTTCGGCCGAGCCGCCCCTGAGGCCCAGCCGGGCTGACTGCTGATCCAGAAAGGCGCCTGTTCCCGCGGCACAAGAGGAATTGCCCCTCATGCTGCGGTATCTGCCATCTGAATCAAAGGCGATGCGTGCGAATTTCTCGGCGCCGACCACGAGGAAGGTCCGGCATTCAGGATGATAGCGCCTGACCGCGCCAATCTCGGCAACACGGTCATCTATTTCGGCAGCGCGTTTTCCGCAGACAGATGCCCCCGGAGCCGTCACTGTTCTGGCCAGTCCCGCGATGGCGGCATTTTCTCCGCCAGGCAGAAGGTTGTCCAGGATGGCACGCAGACAGTCTGTCACACGTCCATGGTGAAACTCATAGGCGCTGGCTATTATTTTCCCATCAGCGTCCATAGCGACAGCCGAGGCTGCCGTCGAACCGGCATCGATGCCGATGTAGACTGCTTTTTTCATGCGGCAATTTTTAACTGACAGAGGCGTCTTCGTCAATGGAGTAAGTGAGCATTCGCTCACTTAGGGCGTTGGGGCTCTAGTTGGGCCAGACCTCGACAACACCCCGCATGAGTCTCAGCCTTGTAAGGCAGTCCTCCGATGCAGAGCATGTTATCTGAGGATTGGCCTTGATAACAACCTCGTTTCCAAAACTCCGCGATCCCAGCGCGGCATCCTGCACAGCCTGTCTGCGGGATGGAGCTGCTCCGACGCTGCCGCTCTCTCCGCCAGAGGAGCCCTCGGCATCAGTCTCTGTTCCGCCTTCGAGAGGGAAATCGCCGGTCCATGCCTCGCCTTCATCCTCTGCACCGCAGGGAGCATCATCGGCATCCGCGCCAGGCTGAGCTCCAGTTTCCGCGGTCTGACTCTCTTCCTTCGATCCCAGCGGCACATGGAGAAAAACGCCGCAGTTTCCTGGATAGGCGTAGATTGTCTCGAGCAGTTCATAGAGCTCTTCTTCGTCTTTAATATCAGGTGACAGTCTGAAGTGCACCTCATGGCATGCCTTGTCCTTGAGTCCCTCGGGTGGAAGCACCTCATCCACCTTGAGGCTGGGCTTGTCGCGGGTCAGATCGATCTTGCCTTTCAGACAGAGCACCTTGTCCACAACAAAACTCGAGCGGTACCGCTCAAGGTTGTCCGCAAAAACGACTATCTCAATTGAACCATTAAAATCGCCCACAAGGCCAAAGGCCATCTTCCGTCCGGTCTTGGTCAGTATCTCTCTGAATTCCTTAAGCATTGCAACCACTGTGTAGGTCTGATCTGCCGATGCTCTCTCGGGATGGGCGAGGTCTGCGTCAGCGCAGCGCTGCCAGATATCGCGGTATTCATCCATCGGATGTCCAGAGAAGTAGAATCCCAGGAGCTCCTTCTCATGCTGAAGAATTTCACTGCGCGGATATTCATCCATTTTTTCAAACTCAAATGGAGGGAATTCTTCTTCTTCGCAGCCCTCAAAAAGGCTGGTCTGGCCGTATTTTTTCGAGTCGGCTTTTTTCGCGGCATAGTCCATGGCCCGCTCAACATTGAGTACGAGCTCCTGCCTGTTTATTCCAAACTGATCGAAACAGCCTGCCATTGCAAGGCATTCGAGAGTCTTGCGGTTCATCGCCTGCGGGCCCATCCTCTCGATAAAGTCCATAAAGTCTTTGTACTGCCCGTTCTTTACGCGTTCGTCGACAATTGCCTTCGCAAGCCCTGAGCCCACACCCTTTATGCCAAGAAAGCCATAGACAATTTTCCCATCGGAGACAGAGAAATAATCTTCAGAATAGTTAATATTTGGAGGAAGTACTTCTATATGGAGCTTTCTTGCCTCATCGATATACTGAGTGAGCTTGTCGCTGTCCGATATTTCGTTTGTGAGGTTCGCGGCAAGGAATTCGGCCGGATAGTTGGCCTTGAGATATGCAGTACGGTATGCGACCACCGAATATGCAGCGGCATGTGATTTATTAAAACCATAGCCGGCGAAAGGAATAAGTATTTCGAATATTCTATCTGCATGTTCCGCTGTAAAGCCCTGTTTTTTTGCGCCCGCAATAAACTCTTCCTTCTTTTTCATAAGGACTTCAAGTTTTTTCTTGCCCATGGCCCTTCGCAGAATATCTGCCTGGCCTAGAGTAAAACCTGCAATGCGCTGCGCAACCTGCATTACCTGTTCCTGATAGACAATAACGCCGTATGTCTCTTTCAGAATCGGCTCAAGACAGGGATCAGGGTACTCTATGGGTTTCCGCCCGAACTTTGAATCAATGAACTGTGGTATATAGGCCATGGGCCCTGGCCTGTACAGCGCGTTCAATGCGATGAGATCCTCCATGCAGGAAGGCTTTGCCTGTTTTAAAATTCCCTGCATGCCGGAGGACTCAAACTGGAAGACGCTTGTGCTCTCGCCCCTGCCAAGCATTTCGTAAGTCTTTGCGTCGTCCTCGGGTATCCTGCTTTCGTCTATATTGATGCCGCGCTTTTTTATAAGGTCCAGTGTGTGTTTTATCAGAGTTAGCGTCTTAAGCCCGAGAAAGTCCATCTTTACAAGGCCGCATTTTTCAATAAGGTCCATTGTGTACTGAGTGGCCACAATGCCAGTCTTCGGCTCCTTGAACAGAGGTACATAGTCGGTGAGCTTTGTATGTCCTATTACAATGCCTGCAGCATGAAAACTCGTATGATGGTTGCGTCCTTCGAGTTTGCGCGAAATTTCAAAGAGCTTCTGATACTGAGGATCCTCGCTTATAGCCTTGAGCTTGGGCTCATCCTGTATGGCCTTGTCGAGAGTCATATGCGGATCTTCCGGCACAAGCTTCGCAATATCGTTCGATTTGTCGAATGGTATATCGAGGGCGCGGGCAACGCTTTTAATAACAGCTTTTGCCTTTAATGTACCAAATGTTACAATCTGTCCGACATTCTCAGCGCCATAATGCTCTGTTACATAATCTATAACCTCTCCGCGCCTTTCGAAGCAGAAATCGACATCGAAATCCGGCATGGACACACGCTCAGGATTAAGAAAGCGCTCAAAGAGCAGCTTGTAACGGAGCGGATCTATATCTGTTATGCGTATCGCATATGCAACAATAGAGCCTGCGCCGGAGCCTCGTCCTGGCCCTACAGGGATATCGTGCGCTTTTGCCCAGTGGATAAAGTCCCAGACTATCAGGTAATAGCCATCGAACTTCATTTTTATAATTATATCCAGCTCGTATTCGGCGCGCTTTTTTATCTCATCGGTAATAACCGAATAGCGCGTCTTAAGTCCCTCGTAGGTCAGATGGCGCAGATAATCTGCCTTGGTGCTGAATTCGGGCGGTATCTGATAATCAGGCAGCATCGGGCCGGGATAGGTAATAGTGAGGTTTACCATCTCGTTCACCTTGAGGGTATTCGAGACAGCCTCCGGCACCTCGGCAAAAAGCGCAGACATTTCGTCCTGGGTCTTCATATAGAATTCAGGACCATGGAAGCGCATCCGGCCAGGATCGTTTACTTTTTTATTAGTACCAATACATAGCAGTATATCATGAGCCTCAGCATCATCCTTATTTAGATAATGCATATCATTCGTGGCGATGAGCGGCAGGTTCAGTTTATGCGCCATCTGAACAAGCGCTTTGTCCACAATCTTCTGCTCTGGTATGCCGTGATCCTGGATTTCGAGATAAAAATGATCTTTGCCAAAGAGCTCCGAATAGTATGCGGCTTTCTTCTCTGCTTCTTCGGACTTGCCCTGCAGAATAAGCCGCGGAATCTCGCCTGCAATGCAGGCCGATGAGCAGATAAGCCCTTCTTTATTGGCCGCGAGAATTTCGTCGTCTATGCGCGGTTTATAATAGTACCCATCAATAAACGAAGCTGCGGACAGTTTGCAGAGGTTCCGGTAGCCTGTTTCATTTTCGGCAAGCAGAATTAAATGATAATATTTGTTGCGTTCCACATCCTCGTTTTTTTCCCTGCGTGAGCCCACGGCCACATAGAACTCTTCGCCGACAATGGGGTTTATCCCCTGCTCTTTGCAGAGGTCGTAGAAGCGCACGGCGCCATACATATTGCCATGATCTGTCAGTGCGAGTCCCGGCATGCCAAGGGCCTTGGCTTTTTGGACCATGGAGGCGACCGAACAGGCGCCATCGAGGAGGGAATAGTCTGAATGATTGTGGAGATGAACGAACTGGGCCATATACACAGTATAGCGGCCCGGAAGCCGGCTGTCAGCAGGGCCTGCCAGCGCCCCTTTTATTCAATAATCAACAAAAGCCGGGAAGGAAATTCCCGAATCATCGGTGGCGGCGGCACTGAAAAACTCAAAGCGCTCCGCGAAGGCGGCAGCGAAGTCGAGATCTCCGGCTTCGATCCGTGGTAACCAGATAAACAGAGTATACCTGCTTTTTCTGAGCGCAATCACCGAGCCGCCGCCTTCGGCCGCACCGAGCTCCCGCATCTGCGCGCCCGCGAGGGCCTTCCAGGAGGAAGCCTTTGTGCCTTGGGCTGCGCCGGCAGAAATTTTTCCTGCTCCGAGGGCGGCCCAGCTTTCATCGTAGTAAAGCGGCGACCTCGAAAAGTAGACCGCCGCCCGCCTTCCGCCCAGTGAGTAGCTTCCCGAAAGGCCCAGAATCGCGTTTGTCCCGAAAAAGGGAAGCCCTCTTATGCGGTCCGGTCCAGTTTCAAGCCGCGCTCTCCGGAGAGACGCTGGAGCGGCCGCGGCGGGCCGGGCGCCAGCCAGAAGCCCTGCCGCGGCGAGAACAACAAAAACAGCCAGCCATGAGGCAGGCGGCTTTCCATCCCCTCTTCTATTCTTTGGAATCATTCCACTGTCACCGACTTCGCGAGATTGCGCGGCTGATCCACATCGCGGCCCAAATCGAGAGCGCAGAAGTAGGCAAAGAGCTGAAGAGGCACGACCATTGTAAAGGGATAGAAGCGCGGATCCATGCGCGGCGTGGGTATAAAATCATCCGCAAGCTTTGCCGCCTCGGTGTCGCCCTCAACGCCGATGGCGATGACAGGGCCGCCACGGGCCTTTATCTCCTTCATGTTGGACATGGTTTTTTCACGGAGCTCATCGTCAGGCACAAGAAAAACGCTTGGCACTTCTGGCGATACCAGGGCTATTGGCCCGTGCTTTATCTCGCCCGCCGCGTAGCCCTCTGCGTGAATGTAAGATACCTCTTTGAGTTTGAGCGCGCCTTCAAGCGCTATCGGGTACATAAGCCCTCGGCCCAGAAAGAGGAAGTCTCTCGCCTTGGCATATTTTTTGGCGATACGCTGAATCGCGTCGCGCTGCTTGAGTGTTTCGGATACGGCGTCCGGCACGGAGGCGAGGGCCTTGGCAAAGCGCGATCCTTCAACACGGGACATGTCCCGCATCCTCGACATAAGCAGAGTGAAGAGATAGAAGGCTCCCAGCTGGCTGGTAAAGGCCTTGGTAGAGGCCACAGCAATCTCGGGTCCCGAATGCACATAGATACCGCCATCGGACTCGCGCGCTATAGTCGAACCGACCACATTGCAGATGCCGAGCACAGTGCCGCCTTTGCGCTTTACCTCGCGCATCGCGTAGAGCGTGTCAGCAGTCTCGCCCGACTGCGATACAGCAAACCAAAGGCAGGAGCCTTCGACTACCGGATTGCGGTAGCGCAGCTCGCTTGCGCACTCAGCCTGGGCCGGTATGCGGCCCACTGATTCCAGCAGAGCGGCGCCGACAAGTCCCGCGTGGTAGCTCGTGCCCGCAGCGATAACGCGTACTGAGCCCACCGACCGGAGCTGATGTCTGTCCAAATTGAGGCCGCCGAGCTTCGCATCCGATTCATCGAGATCGAGGCGTCCGCTCAAAGCCCGCGCTATGGACTCAGGCTGCTCGAAAATCTCCTTCTCCATATAGCAGGGGAAATCGCCTTTTTCGATTGCACCCAGTTCCCAGGAGACCTCGTCAATTTTCTTGTTAATTGGATGATCTTCGCGGTCTGTCGTCTTGAATCCAGATGGATCCAGTGTAACAACCTCGCCATCCGAGACATATACTACCTGTTTTGTATAGGCGGCCATGGCAGTTACATCGCTCGCGAGAAACATCTCGCCCTGGCCAATACCCACAACGAGGGGGCTTCCATTGCGCGCACCGATAATCCTGCCGGGTTCGTCGACGCACATCACGGCGATGCCATAGGTGCCTTTAAGATGCACAAGCGCCGCTTTTACTGCGGCCTCAAGATCGCCGTTGTAGTACTTGGCAATAAGATTCGGAATAACCTCGCTGTCCGTATCGCTTTTGAATTTGACACCTTCGGCTTCGAGCATCTCCCTGAGCGCGCGGTAATTCTCAATTATGCCATTATGGACAACGGCGATGCGCCCTGCCATATCGAGATGGGGATGGGCGTTGCCGTCAGTCACTCCGCCATGGGTGGCCCAGCGCGTATGTCCGATGCCCCAGTCACCGGCGAGGTCTTTGGGCACCGCGCCGCGCAGAGCCTGAATTTTTCCAACCTTCTTAATTGTTACAAGAGTCGCAGGCCCAGCCCCGGAGCCTGTCTGGCCCGGCACGGAGCCCGATGATCTGAGTCCGACACAGATTCCTGCAGAATCATAGCCGCGGTATTCGAGTCTTTTAAGTCCTTCGAGAAGGACAGGCGACGCTCTCCTCGGTCCTGTATAGCCGACAATTCCGCACATTATTTTCTCCCGGAAAAGGCGTTTGGGTTGTATGACTTTGCTGACTATAGCACAGGAGGGGGCGGAAAGACGAGCGCCCTGCAGCGGTTCAGGCCCAAAAACGCACCCAAAGCCTCGAAATCTGTCCCGGAATTCGTCATAATGCTGATTTATAATTTCAGCATGCTGTTCTTTTATTTCACCCGCCGCGCTCCTTAGGTCAGGCCGCGCCGCCCTTAGTCAGGCCGCGCCGCCTTAGGTCAGGCCGCGCCGCGGGCCTACTGCGCCGCGTTCCGCCTGAGCAGGGCGATAAGACCGGCCCAGTTGTCGCGTGTCACCACAAAGCGGGGCAGCTCGAATTCATCATTCAGCCGTGGATCCGCGTAGATAAACCCATCCCGCACCGAAAGGCCATAGGAATAGCCTGCGCGCTTCACTTCCTGCTTTGTAACAGCAGACAGAGCCCCATAGGGATAGGCAATACAGAGGACAGGTTCCCTTGTCAGCTCCGCGGTTTTAAGCCTCGATTTGAATATCTCCTTGTCGAAATTCTGCCTGTCTGTGCGGTAAAGCTCTTCGGTTATAAAAAGATGATGGTAGCCATGCGAACCTGTCCAGCAGCCCAGAGTCTCGAGCCGCGCCACATCCGAGTCCTTCATCGAAAAATCGGTGGTGCCGATAACCGCGGGATAGAGAAAGAGCGCCGGCCGTATGCCCCGGGGCAGAAATATTTTTTCGACTGCAAAGGGCACAGTTCTATGACCGTCATCTATTGTTGCGACCACATTGAGTTTTCCGCTGAAACGGCCCGCGAGAGCATCCCGCAGATCGATAAAATGATATCCAAGCTCCAGTATGGAATCGAGCTGGCGGGCGAGTTCATCGTTTGAAAAATCGGTGGGCACATTTTTTACGCCCAGAAAAGTGTGCCAGCAGATAATCAGAGCCCGGTCTGCCAGGGAGGCAGAGGCGCCGGCCGCCAAAGCCGCGCGGCCATTCCAAACTGAGCCGCTGGACTCCATGGCCGCCTGTCCCGGCGCAGCCGCCACACTCTGCGGCAGCGCTATCAGCTCAATCTCGGTGGCCTCAATGCCGCCATCCACATCGATGCGGCCAAAACCGCCGGCAGCTGGCGGAGTCGATGCCGCGCTCATGCTCTGGGCCCGGACCCCGGCGGCAAACGCCAGAGTCAGGCCCAGAGCAGCAGCACAGGCAAATTTCGTTTTCACTTCAGAAGAGCAAGCATAACGCCGGCCGCAATAGCCGTGCCAATTACGCCCGCGACATTCGGTCCCATCGCATGCATAAGGAGATAATTGTTAGGATTGGCTTCCTGTCCGACTACCTGCGAAACGCGGGCAGCCATAGGTACGGCCGAAACGCCGGCCGAACCAATAAGCGGGTTCACCTTTCCATGGCTCACCTTGCACATGAGCTTGCCGAACAGAACGCCGGCCGCTGTGCCCGAAGCGAAGGAGAAAAGACCAAGGGCGATAATTTCGAGGGTCTGAACTGTAAGGAAGCTCTCGCCTTTCGCGGTCGCGCCAACCGATACGCCGAGGAAAATCGTTATCATGTTGCAGAGCTCGTGCTGCGCGGTATCGGAAAGACGGTCGGTAACGCCGGTCTCCTTAAAGAGATTGCCCAGCATCAGGCAGCCGATAAGAGGGGCAGCATCCGGAAGCAGAAGGCCGCAGAGCAGCGTGACGAGAATCGGGAACACGATCTTCTCGGTCTTGCTCACGTTTCTCATCTGTCCCATCACAATCGCTCTTTCCTTTTTAGTGGTAAGGGCGCGCATAATGGGTGGCTGGATTATCGGCACCAGGGCCATATAGGAATAGGCCGCGATGGCGATAGGTCCGAGCAGCTTCGGATTGAGTCTCGAGGTCAGGTAGATAGCCGTCGGGCCGTCAGCGCCGCCGATAATTCCGATGCAGGCGGCTGACTTGAGATCAAATCCAATATAACTCGCGATTATAAAAGGAATAAATACACCGAACTGCGCGGCAGCTCCGAGCAGGATGCTCGTAGGACTCGCGATCAGCGGGCCAAAGTCCGTCATCGCGCCAACGCCGAGGAAGATGAGCGGCGGATAAATTCCGAGCTCAACGCCCTGATAGAGATAGTAGATGAGCCCGCCTGCCTCACCGTTCTTGGGGGGCGAGGCAATCGCCGTTATCGGCAGGTTGGCCAGCAGCATACCGAAGGCAATCGGTACCAATAGGAGAGGCTCATATTTCCGATAGATGCCGAGATAGAGCAGGAAAAGAGAGACTGCCACCATTATGCACTCTCTCCAGTCCAGATTCGCGGCGCCGGTCGAGTTCAAGAAACTCTGCATTGCTTCCCACATCTTGTAACCTCACCGCTCCTTTCGTTCTTAGATTCAGATAAGATCGATGAGCGGGTCGCCCGTATTGACCGATGCTCCCTGCGGAACGCGGATCCCCGCGACAGTGCCGTCGGAGGGCGCCACAATTTCATTCTCCATCTTCATGGCTTCGAGGAGAAGAAGAACATCGCCGCGCTTTACGGCCTGGCCCTTAATCACCTTGAAACTCATAACAGTGCCGGGCATCGGTGCCTTGACCGTGGTCGCGCCGGCGACAGGGCCGGACAGGCCCTGGGGGACAGCGGCCGGGCTCTCGGCTGCGATAGCCTCTGAAGGAGCAGCAGCGGCTCTGGCCGGAACGGCGCTCGCGGTGCCGGGGCCAACTTCTTCAACCGAAACATCGTAGCTCTGTCCATTAACACTTATGCGATACCGTTTCATTGTATTCTCCTTAAGCAGTTATTTTTGCGCTTGTATTGCAGCGCCTGACTAGCGCTGCCAGCCGCGCCGGGACGCGGCCCCGCCTCTGCCGGTTCTGTTAATCCGTCCCCAGACAGGAGTGGTAAAACCGGAGCTGCCGGACTGCGCTGCCTCGATGTTCACAATACGGAAATCTTTCTGCCCCATGCCGGTCGCGGCCGCGACAGCAGCCGCAATAACAGCCACGAGCTCAGGGTCATGGCTCTTGTCGGCCACAACCGTGCGCGAAGTGATAGCGGGCAGCGGAACGCCGCCCGTCGGTCTGTCGGCCGGCGATTTGGGCTGTACTTCAGTCCTTGGCTCTCCGCCCTTTCCAAAGAGATAGGGGAAGGTCTTCAGAATCAGGTCGATAACAATAAGCGCTATAAAGACCGTCCCCATGCCGAAGAGCATGATTGTCCACTGATTCATCGCTGCTTCCTGCCTTATACCGGCGTATTGCCGTGCTTGCGGTCAGGCGAATCGGCCCGCTTGCCCGTGAGCATCGCGAGCACCGCGCAGAGCCGCTTTCTGGTCTCGGCCGGATCGATAACATCGTCGACATAGCCGCGCTGCGCCGCGCGGTAGGGGCTGGCGAACTGCGCGCGGTACTCGGCAATCTTCTGGGCTTTCAGCTCTTCGGGTTTGGCCGCGCTCTCAATCTCTTTCTTGAAGATGATGTTGGCAGCCCCTTCGGGGCCCATCACCGCGATCTCGGCGCCCGGCCAGGCAAAGACCTGATCGGCTCCCAGATGGCGGGAGCACATCGCGATATAGGCGCCGCCGTAATCCTTGCGCAGTATTACGGTCAGCTTGGGCACAGTCGCCTCGGCGTAGGCATAGAGCAGCTTGGCTCCATGCCGTATTATGCCGCCATGCTCCTGCGCGACGCCGGGCAGATAGCCGCCCGTATCGGCGAGGGTGAGCAGTGGAATATTAAAGGAATCGCAGAAGCGGATAAAGCGCGAGGCCTTGTCCGAGGCATCGATATCGAGGGCGCCCGCGAGAATCTTCGGCTGGTTCGCGATAATGCCAACGCTGCGGCCGCCGAGTCTTGCGAAGCAGATCACAATATTCTGCGCGAAGTAGGGCTGGATTTCGAGATAATCGCCCGAGTCCACAATCTGGGCGATCACATCGCGCACATCATAGGATTTATTGGCCTCATCGGGAACAATCCCGGCGGCATCGGGCAGAAGCCGGTTGGGATCATCGCCGGTATCGGCGAGCGGGCTGTCTTCAACATTGTTCTCCGGCAGGAAAGAAAGAAGCCGTTTAATGCCGGCTATAGTCTCCTCGCCCGATGCGAAGGTCAGCGAGGCCACACCGCTCTTTTCGGCGTGAACCGCAGCTCCGCCAAGATGCTCGGCATCCACATCCTCGCCGGTCACCGCCTTGAGAACCTGGGGTCCGGTGACAAACATATTCGAGCTGCCCTCGGTCATCAGGATAAAATCGGTGAGAGCGGGCGAATAGACGGCGCCGCCCGCGCAGGGGCCCATAACCGCGGAGATCTGCGGCACCACACCCGAGGCAGCGACATTGCGCGAGAATATCTCGCCATAGCCCGCGAGCGCGTCCACACCTTCCTGGATGCGGGCGCCGCCCGAATCGACCATGCCGACAATCGGGGCACCCATCTTTACGGCCATATCCATGATCTTGCAGATCTTCTTGGCCTGCATCTCTCCGAGGGAACCGCCAATAACGGTAAAATCCTGGGCATACACATAGACGAGCCGGCCATTAACGCGGCCATAGCCAGCGACCACGCCCTCGGCCGGGGCCTTTACTTCGGCCATACCGAAATCGACAGCCCTGTGTTCCACAAAGGCATCGATCTCGGTAAAGCTGCCTGCGTCGAGAAGGGAATCAATGCGCTCACGCGCTGTCATCTTGCCCTTGGCATGCTGGGCGGCGACCCTTTCGGGCCCCCCTCCGGCGAGCAGGGCCTCACGGCGCTCCGCAAGCTCGCGAATCTTGTCTTTCATATGGGAAAACCGTCCTTACTATTTGGGAGGCGCCAACGGACAGCTTCCGCATTCCAAAAATGCGGAGGGCCCCGGAGCCGCCACCCATGTACTCGAAAAGACCGATTGGATTATGCCGCTAAACTTTTACTTCCACAAGGACCTTGCCTGCTGAATAGCCCTTTTTATACCAGATTGAAGACAGAACTTCAGCATTTGGAGGCCTTTTGAATTGCATTCAAATTTTGAACTGCCCTGCCGCTTCCATTCCAGCGCTAAATTTCCCGCCGCCGGGTCTCAGCCGCCTGCTGTGCAGGGTCCAGCTGCTCCGGCCGGTGCCGGCGGCAGGGGCGGCGGCCCCCGCCCCGCTGTGCAGAGTCCAGGCCATTCCGCGCGTCCGCCGCTCCTGCGCGGCGGAACTCTGCGCAGAACGCGCATTAAAAAAAGCCCGGCCTGTCCCCGCAGGGGGCACAGGCCGGGCCCTTTCATTTTGGTCCAGTGCTTCTGCAGCCGCTTTACTTTCCAGCCACGAGGGCCATTCCCGCCCTCAGCGCTTTCAGGTTCAGCTCCTCTGTCCCCTTCGGTACGCGGTTCAGCACCGCGGACTCGAGAGTCTTGGCCGAGGCGACCTTGGAGACGCCGCCCATCACGCCGAGCGCGACGATATTGGCCACAACCTTTTTGCCGACAGTTGTCGCCGCAGTGTCGAGAATCGGCACCTGCACAGTCTTGGCTTTTATGGCCGGATCGAGAGCAATCGTAGAATCGACAATAATCGTACCCTTTTTCATAAGCGGGCCATAGGCCTTGTAGGCCTCGGCCGAGAGCGCGAGCAGATAGTCAGGATCCGTCGCCTTCGGGTAGTCGATATCCTCGTCGGAGATCACCACCTCGGACTTGGAGGAGCCGCCGCGGGCTTCAGGCCCATAGCTCTGGGTCTGCACCGCTTTCTTCCCCTCTTCGATGGCCGCCTCGGCGAGCACAATGCCCGCGAGCAGAAGGCCCTGACCGCCAGTGCCGCTCAGTCTGAATTCGGTGCGCATTCCCAGAGCCCTCCCCTCACATTCGCATACTCAGCCTCTACCTTGTCGATGAGCTCGCCATAGGCCGCGGCGTACTGCGGCTCCGGCTTGTTGTAGAACTCGCCGATAAGGAACTTGCCCTCGAGCTGCTCGGGCTTCATCTTCGCGGCCGCCTGTACCGGCACCGCGTGATCCTTAATCCAGTTCAGCATCTCGACCGGGCCGCCGATCTTGTTCTTGCGGCCAAAATAGGTCGGGCACTGTCCCACCGACTCGATCAGCGAGAAGCCGTCGTTCTGCAGCCCCTTCATAATCAGGTCGATGAGCAGCGGCACATGGTAGGTGGTCGCGCGGCCCACATAGGTGGCGCCGGCCGCCTCGGCGAGCTTGCAGAGGTCAAAGCTGCGCTCGACCGTGCCATAGGGCGCCGTGGTGCCGATCATGCCCTTGGGCGTCATCGGCGAATACTGGCCGCTCGTCATGCCATAGATCTCGTTGTTCATCACAATTGTGGTAATACCCACATTGCGGCGCGCCGCGTGAATAAGGTGATTGCCGCCGATAGCGGTGCAGTCGCCGTCGCCCGTGAGCACCACGACCTTGAGGTCGGGGCGGGCCATCTTGATGCCCGTCGCAAAGGCGAGGGCGCGGCCGTGCGTCGTGTGCAGCGTATCAAAATCGAGATAGCCGACAGCGCGCGAAGAGCAGCCGATGCCGGAGACAATAACCACTTTGTTCTTGTCGAGACCGAGGCGCTCAATAGCGCGTACAAGGGCCCCGGTCACTGTGCCGTGGCCGCAGCCGGGGCACCAGATATGGGGCAGGCGGTCCTGCCTGAAATAGCTCAGCGTGTTGGACATCAGCGCACCCCCTTGAGGCCTTTCGCGGTCTTCTCAATCTCAGCGTAAATTTCCTCGGGCCTGAAGAGCTCGCCATTTACCTTGTTTACGCGGACAACCTTGTCAAAGCCCGCGACACGCTCGACCTCGAGCGCCACCTGGCCGAAGTTCAGCTCGGGCACCAGGATCTTCTTCGCCTTTGCGCCGACCTTGCGGACCTTGTCCTCGGGGAAGGGCCAGAGCGTTTTAAGTCTGAGCATGCCCGCCTTGATGCCCTGGCGTCTCGCCTGCCGCACAGCGGCGAGCGAGGACATAGCCGAGGCGCCAAAGGACAGCACTGCGATATCGCAGTCATCGAGCCCCTCTTCCTGCCATTCGCAGATATCGGAGGCATAGCGCTGCATCTTGGCGTTCACGCGCTTAATCAGCTTTTCGGCCACAGCCGGATTGTTGGTCGGCTGGCCCTTTTCATCGTGGAAGAGCCCCGTCACATGCCACCTGTAGCCCATCCCGAAGGGAGCCATAGGCGGAACGCCGCCATCCGGATCGGCCTCGTAGGGCTTGTAGCCCGCCGGCACCGTCGGCATGGCCCGCCGCACAGGCTTTACCTCGGAGGGCAGAGGCAGCTCGACTCCCTCGCGCATATGGGCGATAACCTCGTCGGAGAGCACAATAGCCGGAATCCGGTATTTCTCCGAGAGATCGAAGGCCCTCAGCGTCAGGTCAAAGCACTCGCGCACATTGCCCGGCGCGAGCACGATAATAGGATGATCGCCGTGGGTGCCCCAGCGGGTCTGCATCACATCGCCCTGGGCGGGGCTTGTGGGCATGCCCGTCGACGGACCCATGCGCTGAACATCGATAATGACAATTGGTATTTCACAGAGCGAAGCGTAGCCGATGCACTCCTGCATAAGGGAGAAGCCCGGGCCGCTCGTCGCTGTCATCGATTTTTTGCCCGTCAGCGATGCGCCGATAATAGCCGCGATGGAGCCGATCTCGTCCTCCATCTGCACAAAGGTACCGCCGACCTTGGGCAGCTCGGCGGAACAGAGCTCCGCCACCTCGGTCGAAGGCGTAATCGGATAGCCCGCGTAGAATTTAAGACCAGCGGCGAGCGCACCCGCGGTAAAGGCCTCGTTGCCCTGCATGAGCCTTACAGTTCTCTTTTTCTCAGTCAATTGAGGCCTCCGGCGGAAGACTGTAGTCCTGTTTCGAGGCGTCGGCGCCAGCTGCGGCCTTCGACCCCTCCTCCTTGATCTCGATGGCAAAATCCGGGCAGCGGAGCTCGCACATTCTGCAGCCGATGCAGTCGCCCGGCTTTACCGCCGCCACCTTGCCCTTTACGAGGGAGAGCACCTGCTTCGGGCAGAAAGCCACACAGATGCCGCAGCCCTTGCACCAGCGCTCCCGGATAACGTGAGAGAAAACCCGTTTCTGTTGTTCGCTCATATCCTCTCGCTCGCCGAACATGATAGACCGCCGCCAGTCCCTGGACCCCAGGCAGCCTTCAGTGATTTCCACCTAATGGAATATTTATACAAATTTCCATTAAATGGAAACCATTTTTGAGGGATTCATGCACCCTCACCACTAACATAATGCAAAACGGCTTATTTTTTAAGCCCGGAATTAAGATATCATGCTTTTCAAATATTGTTAATAGCCTTTCACGGGTTGAAACGTACACAATTTCATGATATTAAATCTTGACGCTAACGAGAAAAAGCTCCACAATCCCATTGGCGGCAGTAATTGCCACTAGGTGGAATAAAAAAGGCGGTGTGCGTATGGAAGACAAGGAAGCTTCGGTGCGCTCAGTCGAGCGCGCGCTCGACATTCTGGACTGCTTCGGCCCCAGCCAGCTCGAATTAAGTCTTACGGATATCTCCCGCAGAATCAACCTCGCGATGAGCACAACCTCACGGATAGTGGGCACCCTCGAAAAGCGGGGCTACCTTGTCCGCAGCGAGGAGAGCCAGCGCTACAGCCTCGGCCCCAAGATCGTCCAGGTCGGCGCCCTCGGCTTCAGCAATGTCAACATGAGGCGGGCGGCCCTTCCCTATATGCGGGAGCTCAACAAGATCTACGACGAAGGCGTCTGCCTCTATGTGGTCCAGGGCGACGCCCGCATCTGCATCGAATGCGTCGAAAGCTCGCGGCCCCTCCGCCGCGTCATCAATGTCGGCGACCGCCAGCTCCTCACCCGGGGTGCGGCAGGCAGGACACTCCTCGCCTACCTTCCCGAGGACCAGCGCAGACAGCTCCTCTCCCGCGATCCCTTTACTACAGAGGAAGCCCTCGCCGAACTCAGGAGCACAGGCTACACAGTCAGCCTTGGCGAGCGCGAGGAAGGCGTCGCGTCCATAGCCGCCCCGGTTATGAACGCCCGGCGCGAAGTTGTCGCCGCCCTCGCCATGTCGGGTCCCTCGGCGCGCTTTGCCGGCGCGGGCTTCGACGACAAGATCGCGAAGGTGCGCAAGCACGCTGCCCTCATCTCTCAGGCCCTCGGTCTCAGACCCTGATCTATTATATAAAAACTGAAAGGATTTCACGTCTGAGCGCGGCATAGCCGCCGCTCTCTCCGCTGTTCTGAGCCGCGGGCTCAGAACAGCGCCGCCCCGGCCGGCCGCGCTCAGGCGCGGCACCTGGCCGGCCGCCCGCGCGGCACTCCTGCTCCCCCTGCCCCAGCCCGGCATTGCCCGTCCTCTGTGGACTCGCTATACTTGCAGCCACGAGCCCGGCCGCCTCGATGGCGGCCGGACCCCCATCATGCATCACGGAGTTCGCCATGACCAAGAAACTTCTCATTCGCGATCTGACTCTCAGAGACGGCCAGCAGTCCCAGTTCGCAACCCGCATGAACCAGTCGCAGGTCGACAGAGTGCTCCCGGCCTATAAAAAGGCGCATTTCTACGCGATGGAGGTCTGGGGAGGCGCCGTGCCCGATTCAGTCATGCGCTACCTCGACGAGGATCCCTGGTACCGCCTCAGCTCCATAAAGAAAGGCGTCGACGGAGTATCAAAGCTCACCGCTCTTTCGCGGGGCAGAAACCTCTTCGGCTACGCACCCTATCCCGACAGCGTTATACAGGGCTTCTGCCGCGACGCAGTAAAGGGCGGAGTCGACATTATGCGCATTTTCGATGCCCTCAACGACATCAACAACGTCCGCTCCTCGATACACTTTGTGCAGGAGGCGGGCGGCTGGGCTGACTGCGCCATGAGCTACACGGTCGACCCCAAGTTCAGCCGGAAGGAACGCTTCCTTGCCAGGCTCAGGGGCAAAAAGCTTCCCGGCGAAATCTTCGGCGTGCCCTACTTTGTCGAAAAGGCCAAGGCCCTCGCCAAAGAGGGCGCCGACATGATCACAATTAAGGATATGGCCGGCCTTGTCGACCCGCGCACAGCCGATGCCCTCATCCGCGCCCTCAAGTCCGAGGTCGAGGTGCCCATCGATTTCCATACACACTGCACGCCGGGCTATGGCGTGGCCAGTGCCCTCGCCGCGATGATGGCCGGTACCGACCTGATAGACACAGTTATTATGGCCTGGTCGGGCGGCCCCGCCGCTCCGGCCTTCGAGATTGTCCAGCTTTTCGCCGACCGCCTTGGCATAGACACCGGCGTCGACAAGGCCGCTGTTGCCGAAATAGACCAGGGGCTCCGCGTGGCCCGCGGCGAGCTCGCTGCCTTCGACAAATTCAAAAGGATTCCGCCTGTAGTCAACCTCAGTGCCGATAAAAACGGCGGGCTTCCCTCCGAGGTGCTCACACTCTTCGACGACGCCATCGAAGCGACAAAGCAGCGCAAGTTCGAGCTCTCCACCGAGCTCTGCCAGAAAATCGAGGCCTATTTCAACTATCCTGAGCCCAACCAGATCGTAAAGACAGCCCAGCTTCCCGGCGGCATGTATACCAATATGCTCGCCCAGCTCAAGGAATCCCATATGGAGGGCATGGCCGACGAAGTGCTTGGCATTGTGCCCCAGGTCCGCCTCGACGCCGGCGTGCCTCCTCTCGTCACGCCCACAAGCCAGATTGTCGGAGCCCAGGCGGTCAACTGCCTTATCGACCGCAGCCAGGGCAAACCCTTCTATACCAATGTGTCCAAGAACTTCGCCGAGCTCGTCAAAGGCTCCTACGGCAGGACCCCCTGGCCCATCGATCCGGCCTTCCGCGAGAAGATCACCGGTTCGCCCGTCGAGGTGCCTTACGACGTAAGCCAGTACAAGGAGCCTGACAATCCTGAGGTTCCCGAAGCCGGCGGTGCGAAGCTTGCCCAGAACGAAAAGGAGACTCTCCTCCTCGAACTCTTCCCGAGTGTCGCAGGCAAGTTCCTCCGCGAGCGCCGCGTAAACGAGTGGAAGGCGGCCCATCCGCCTGTTCCGCCGAAGCCTGCCCGCTACCCCGCCGCATTCTGGGAGGACTTCCTTCCCGAAGAGATGCAGGCCTAAAGGCCACGCGCGCTGCGGCAGCAGAACTGCACCGCAGCTAGTGCAGCTGCCAATAAAAGGGCCGCCCCGGAAAACCGGAGCGGCCTTTTTTATCAGATCAATCTATACTGCCAACTTACTCTTTAAGGGCCCCTTCTCCGAAACCCTTCACAAGCTGCTTATGGAAGAAAATGTAGAACAGAATCATCGGCAGAATTCCAATGACAAGCGAAGCATACTGGAGCCCGTATTCAGTGTTCTGCCGTCCCGCGAACTGGGTTATCGCGACAGGAAGGCTCTTCAGCGCTGCCTTAGTCGTAAATATGAATACAAACATAAATTCATTCCAGTTCTGCAGGAATGAAAGAATAGCCATTGTGGCTATTACCGGCACCGAAAGAGGAACGATCAGCTTGAGGAATATCTGCCAGTACCCTGCGCCGTCTATTTCTGCCGACTCGATTATCGCGTCTGGAATGCCGCGCACAAAGGACAGCGCAATGAGCACCGACATCGGGAGATCAAAGGCAATATAGGGCAGAATAACGCCGATGCGTGTATTTACAAGATGCGTTTTAACCTCAAGCAGAAAGAGGGGGATAATAACCGCATGTACGGTCAGCATCAGTCCAACAGTAAAGGCCCAGGTAAAAAATTTGACACTCTTAAACTGAAATTTGGCAAGGCCAAAGGCCGCGGCCAGCGCGAGGAATACCGTGCCTATAGTTGCGACACAGGTATAGATAAGGCTGTTTTCAAGGGCCATCCCGAGGCGTCCCATATCCCAGGCACGCACATAGTTATTAAAACTCGGCGCTTCAGGCAGTGCCAGCGGGTGCATTACAATCTCTGCATTGGGCTTAAGCGACGAATAGCCCAGCCAGAGAAGAGGAAATACTGTTATAACTGTAAATAGTATCATTATTATATAGGCAGAAGTGCGCCAGCCAAGAGGGGCCACTCCAAGTTTTGCTTTTCTTTTCATTTTGCCCTCCCCTTACTCGGCGTTCAGTTTTTTGGTAACCAGCTTGGTCAGCATTATCGTGGCAACAATAAATAGAATAATTATTATTGCAATCGCGCTGCCGTAGCCGTAGTTCTGGTATACAAAGGTTGTGTTGTACATATACACAGCCATAACTTCCGTGTAATGGGCGGGCCCTCCGCCTGTCATTGCGTAGATCAGGTCGAAGCTTTTAAAGCTGCCCGAAATCGCGAGAATCGAATTGATAAAGATTACAGGTGCCAGCATAGGCACAATTACACGCCGGAATATCAGTCCCTCTGTCGCGCCTTCGAGCTGGGCTGCCTCGATAACCGAATTGGGAATGCGCTGCAGGTTCGCAAGGAAAATTATCATATAGAGGCTGGTATGCTGCCAGAGCAGGACGAACATTATCGGAACAAAGGCAAAATCCTTGTTCTCGAAAATCTTCATCACATATTCCGGGTTGCCGGTAATCTGCCGGATAAAGGTGGGAAGAATGCCCACCGGGGCGAACACGCGGTTCCAGAGCTGGGCTACAATAACAGACGAAATCGTAATGGGCAGAAATATCAGCATCTCAAAGACTTCTGCGCCTTTTACCATGCGGCGGTGAAGCATATATGCCAGAAGAAGCCCAAGCGGTATCTGTCCGAACACAGAAATAAGCACTATGAGAATATTGTTCCGGAACCCGATATGAAAGACCGGGTCGGTCAGGAGCCTCGCATAGTTGTCCAGTCCCACAAACTTTATGGGTCCGTAGCCTTTCCAGCTCGTAAAGCTCAGGCCGACGCTGAACACCAGCGGGAAGACCATTATTCCTGCATAGATAATAAAGGCGGGCAGGATAAAGCTCAGATAACTTCTATGTTTGGCTCTTTCGTTGATCATCGGAAACTCCAGATAATCCCGGCATGGCTGCCGCCGGGTTTGAGCACACAGAGTCCCGGCCTTCGTAAAAAGAAAGCCGGGACATTTTCAGACCCCTGTTATTTTCTGCGGTTGGAATCGTTCGCGGCAACCCAGGCTTCGTACTCAGCAGCAAGCTGAGCGGGCGTCTTCGTGCCCATCATAACGGCCTGGAGGCCGGGATTCAGAAGATTGTTGACACCTTCGCTGTCCATCTTCGCATCGATTACGTAGCCCATGGTCTGATTGTTGATCAGATTGATGTACTGCTTGTTGAGCGAATCGATATCAAACTTCGAGTAATCGAGTTTGTAGGTCGGCACAGTGCCATACTTCATCAGAATCTCCGCTCCCTCTTTTCCATAGATAAAGGAGAGGAACTTCCAGGCAGCGTCCGCCTTGTCGCCCTTGAGGTTCGCGTTCATGGCGAGAGCCTCGCCAAGCGTGGCGGCGCTTGAACCATGGACCTTCTCGCCCTTGATGGCGGGGAAGGCGATTGCTGCATAGCCCGCATAGTCCTCGGGCTTCGCGGCGGCTTTAAGAGCGGAGACTCTCCAGCCGGCATCGAGCAGATAGACAGCCTTGCCCTGGACAAAGGAACCCCAGGCCTGCGGACCCTCAAGCTCGTTTACGCCTGCAGGGAAGAGCTTCGTATCGACAAGCTGCTTGAGCACGGAGATAGCATCCACAAAGGGCTTGTCAGTAAACTTCGCCTGGCCCTTCATTGCCTTGTCAAACCAGGCAGTGCCGCCCATTCTGTCGACGAGCATCGAGAGGCAGAGGGACTGGGCCTGCCACTGCGCCTTGTTGCCAAAGGCGAGCGGAGTGAGTCCAGCTTTTCTGATGGCGGGACCCTGGGCAATAAGATCGTCGAGAGTCTTTGGCATCTTAAGGCCGAGCTGTTTCTGGAGCTTTGTATTCACATAGACAACAGTGCAGACAGCCATGTTCGGGGAGATAATATAGATCTCGCCGTGCGGGCCCTGCGGCTGCCAGATGGCCTGGTTATACTGCTTCTTAAAGGAGCTCGTCAGATAGGGCCTCAGGTCTTTAACCATGCCGCGGTCCAGAATATAGCCAGAGCGGGCACCGGCATAGCAGGTAAAGAGATCGGGGATCTCGCCGCTCGCCGCCATGGCCTGGAACTTCTGATGGAATTCCTCGCCGGCCACATACTCAAAATCGAGTTTGATGTTCGGATATTTGGCCTGGAAAGCCTTGAGCGTGACAGGCCAGTATTCGTACTGGGGGTCGGCCATATCCTGCTGCATATAAATGCTCAGGGTTACCGGCTTGGACTGTGCGCCAAGAACCGACGCGCACAGAAGCACCAGTGCGAGAAGCGCTGCGGACTTTTTCATCGCGGACAACTTCATAACTTCCTCCTTGCTATAAATGAGAGCCCCAGGGGCCCTAAATGCCATAACTATGAATTCTGAAGGACCATTTTTTCATAGAATTTATCTATAGTGGCCATCGCCGCGCCGATGGCGGGCGCCGTCTTTCCAAGCGAGGAGACCCTGAGCTGGCAGGCCTTGGCATGCGCCATAGCCCTGTTCCCGACCGCCGTCCTCAGCGCGCGGAACATCTCCGGAGAGGCAGCGAGGACGCCGCTGTTTATCACCATAATAGAGGGGTCCATAAAGTTTATAACACTTACGACCCCGGTGGTCAGATAGCTGATAAAATCTGCAAAGGCCTTTTTTGTCCATGCCGGCCGTGATGCCGCGAGCTCCACAAGCTCCTTTTCGCCGGGGACCTTTCCGCCCCTCGCCGCACCAAGAGCCTGCCTCAGAGCCAGCTCTGAGCCGTAGAGATCCCAGCAGCCGCTGTTGCCGCAGGGGCAGCGCGGTCCGTTATGCACAATGCTCATATGCCCGACTTCGCCATACTGCCCATTGTGTCCGTAATGAATCATGCCATTTATATAGGCACCAGAGCCGATGCCTTCATCTATTAACAGACAGACAAAATCATCCGCGTCGCGGTTGTAAAGCTGATGCTCTGCGAGCGTCGCGAACCCCGCATCGTTGCCTATCTGAAGAATGCCGTCATAGACCGCCGCAGCCATGCTCTGAAAATCGACATTGCTCCAGTTGAGTTTGGCTGAGCGTACTACCTTCCCGCTGTCGCGCTGGACAGCCCCCGGGATAGCTATGCCAATGCCGAAAAGCCCGAACTTTGTATCCTTTGCACGGCGTTTGGCCTTTCTCTCGCATGCCACAATGGCCTTTATTACTGTATCGGGATCGTGTTTTTCGATTGGCAGTATTTCGTTGTGCGTTATTTTTCCCGCGAGATCCATCTCGACAACATGGATATTCTCTGTCGAAATAAGGAACCCGAGCGCAGAGCCAGCAGCCCCGTCTATTTCGAGCATCACGGGTTTTCTGCCGAGATCCGAGCTGCCGGTGCCGGTTTCTTTAATAATTCCAAGATTTATCAGATCTCCAATCTGAGATGACACAGTTACCTTGGTAAGGCCCGATTCTTTTGCGAGCGAAGCCCTCGAGACACTACCCCGTCTTCTTACAAGATCGATAAGAAGAGCGCGGTTTACAATCTTGCTTAGGGCCTTGTCCCCCGTCCGCCCGTTCATATAGGCGGGTATACCCCAGTCATTCACTTTCCGGCCTCATATTTTCGGAGTATACCACGATAGTTAGGAAAGTCAACTTACAAATTACCGTTTCTTCACTTGACAGAGGAGCCGCTGGAATACAGAATACCAGGTAGAAGTCCTGGGATTCCACGGAGGGAACCGGCCCCGCGCTTCACCATACTATAAGTTTCGAGAGGGACATGAATGCAGCAGCACTATGGCGTTGGAGAAGACAGGATTGTGCATTACACCTGCCAGAAGGCCCCTGGCCCCATTATAATCAATGGCGATCTCACTAAAGATGTGTGGAAAAAGGCGCGGCAGTCGCGGCGTTTTGTCGACCTTGTCACCGGAGCCCCGGCTCTGCTCGACACCCGCATGGCCGCTCTCTGGGACGAAAAGGCCCTCTATGTCGGCTTCTGGATCAGCGAGCCCCAGGTCCGCGCCTCGCGTACAGAGCGCGATTCCTATGTCTGGTTCGACAACGACGCCGAAGTCTTTATCGGCGGCGATGACTGCTACTACGAATTCGAAATAAACGCCCTCAATACTGTCTACGAGGTCTTTTTTATCTATCAGGATGCCCTAAAAAAAGGCAGCCGCTTCGACCGTTCTGAATTTGACCTCTACACCCGCAATGTCGATGTGCTGAGCGGCTTTCAGGATCCTACCCGAAACGGAAAGCATCCGCGCGGCAAGCGCTGGGCCTTTATGGACTGGGATTTTCCCGGCCTCCAGACAGCTGTCCATATAGATGGGGAACTCAACAACCCGGCCGTCCTCGACAGGGGCTGGACAGTCGAGCTCGCTTTTCCCTGGGCAGGCATGAAGGATCTCTTCGCGCACCGCGAATTCCCGCCCAGAGACGGCGATACCCTGCGCATTAACTTCTTCAGATTCGAAGCTCTTAATTATAATGGAAAGACCGCTGCCGACAGTCCCGGCTGGGCTCTCAGTGAACATGGAGTTTACGACTCGCATATACCAGAGTGCTTTCCCTACATTCATTTCAGCTCAGAAGAAGCAGGAAAAGAAACCCCGAGCCGCTGATATACAAGGAGGAAAGTATGAGAATTGTCATAGGTGGTATGAGTCACGAATCGAACACGCTCAATCCTATTATCACCGGACCGGAAGATTTTCTTATTCTGCATGGCCCGGAGATGCTCGAAAAATGGCTCTTCCCCTACTACTCATCGACAGGGATTATCGAGACTCTCAAGGCAGCCGGCTGCGAGCTTATCCCCACCGTGCTCGGCCGCGCTGTCCCCAACGGTGTTATCTCCGCAAAGCTCTATGCCGAGTTCAAGGCCGAATTTATCGAGTGCATTAAAAATGCCATGAGTGAAGGCCCCATCGATGGAGCCTGCCTCGCCCTCCATGGTTCCATGAAGGTTGAAGGCCTCGGCTGCGCCGAGGGCGATATCCTCGCTGCCTTCCGCAAACTGCTGCCCGATGTGCCCGTCACCATTCCCCTCGATATGCACGCGACAGTGACCAAAGAGATGATGGCCTACGCCGATGGCTTTGTCGGCTACAAGACCGCGCCCCATATAGACTGCAGGGAGACCGGCGTCCATGCCGCGCGCATGCTTCTCGAGACACTCAAGTCCGGCAGAAAACTCACGAGTGTCTACGTGCATGTGCCTGTACTTATCGCAGGCGAAAAATCCGAGTCCGCGACCGACCCGATGAAGAGCCTTATCGACAAGTGCCGTGCCGCCGAAAAAGACAAAGACGTGGCCGCTGCATCATATCTCCTCGGTTTCCCCTGGGCCGACAATCAGAATGAGTGCGTCACCGCTCTTGTTACTACCTATGACAATCCTCAAAAGGCAAAGGATATCGCTCTCAGACTCGCGGAGCAATTCTGGGAGAAGCGCGAAGCCTTTATATTCCGCAGCGAAAACTACGACAGCGCCACATCGATACAGAAGGCCTGCGAGGACGTACTCGTAAAACACGAACACCCCGTGTTTGTCTCCGATTCGGGCGACAACCCCACCGCCGGCTCCACAGGCGACTCCACCGACATGCTCGAAAAAGTGCTCGCTATAATGGACACAGTCGACCGTCTCCCCACTCCCCTGCTCTATACAGGCTTCTACGCCGAGAAAGCCACAAAGGACTGCCTCGCGGCAGGCAAAGGCGCCGACATCGACATTAAAATCGGCGGCTTCTGGGACAAGATAAATGGCCGGCCCATTCCGCTTAAGGTGCGAGTACTCAAAACACTGAGCGGCTATGGCCCCTACAAATCGGATCTTGCCTTTGTGCAGTACCGCAATATGAAGATTGTTCTGACGTCCAAGCACATCGGCTTTGGCGATGAGGAGCTTCTGCCCGCCCTCGGCGAAGATGCAAAGAGCTACTGCCTTGTCGTGGTAAAGCTCGGCTATCTCGAGGCCTGCTTCCAGGACATTGCTACCCGGGCCATTCTCGCCACTACAAAGGGCTGCTCGAACGAAGTACTCGAGTCCATACCCTTTAAAAAGCTCACACGCCCGATCTATCCGCTCGATAAAAAATTCGACTATGCGCCTCTTGCCCAGTACGGCCGGAACTGCTAAAGGGCAAGGGCTCTGTATATAAAAACGGGCGCCACAAGGCGCCCGTTTTTATTTTTCTATGCCGCGCTGTAATCCACAGGCTTTATACACAGCTGGACTATAATGCCAATTATTACAAACACAGTTACAAAGATACTGCCCTCAAGCCCGAATTCCCCACCGGTGAGGAGCTGGCTGCCTGGAAGAATCTCACCCCTGACAACACTTGAACCTGCCGTATGGCCGCTGACCGCGAGACCATAAAAATTCCCCTGAGTAAAATTCCAGGCCGTATGGAAACCGGCGGCCATCCAGATGCTTCCCCGCCGCAGAAAGAAAAGTGAAAGAAATATGCCAATAAGTATTATATTGATAATAGTGAGCGGATATCGCAGAGCTGAAAAATGAGCACAGGAAAAGAAAATCGCGCTTACGAGAACGCCTACCCAGATGGGCGCCTTTTTGGCCACCGTTATCATAAGGTAGCCGCGGCTTATTACCTCTTCGCTCATTCCCTGGATCATAAAGCCAAAGAAGAGCAGCAGAATAGAGGGCCAGGCAATCTGAGGCACAAAGCCATCAAGGCGCACAACGCCAAACGCAGCCGCAAGGCCAATACAGAAACTGAAGCCCACAAGCCCGACCGCGAGGCCGATTGCATAATCCTTTCCCATGCCCTTCTTTACAAAGCCCAGCGTCCGCGGCCGGCGCCCTTCCACGAGCCTGCAGAAGAGCAGCGCAAGCAGAATGCCTATAATTGTCGGAAAAAGCCCGCAGAACACCTGCATATCGGGCGTCCAGCCGCCGCAGAACGAATAGAGCAGCCTCGCACTTCGCCCCAAAAGGAAGAACAGATAAATGATAAAAAATAAGGCAAAAGCCAAAATCTCCAATACATAGCGCCACACAGGCTCTTCGTGTCTGGCCTCTTTTGCAAAATTTGGAGTTGGGAACCATGCATCCAGAATATTCTGCTTCATTGTGCTTCCTCCCTGCGGAACTGTCTGCGCATTAAAGCATAGCGGGAGGACCTGGCATTTGCAAACACCGCCAATAAACCGCCAGTTCCCGGACAAGCTCCAGGAAAACTGGCGGCATGGCATTTAAGCTACTCGTGCCTGTGCCGGCCATCCCAAAATTCCATTAATTCCCAAATGGCCAGATCTATTGGCTTATGGAATATTTTTTTATATACTCTTCTATCAGTTTCATTTTTTCCCTATGCTCATCAATAGTGTTTATCCCTGTCCAGGCTGCATCGTGGCCTTTTAGACCTATGGTCTTCAGTACTGTCCGGTCGATTGGGCACTCTGGAGGCATAGGGACCCTTCCCATGCACCAGAGATGCTTCAAATACACGGATATGCTCTTCTGTGCATGCGAAATTTTAAATCCTTCCGGGGCAAACCAGTCATGAAAGGCTGCATTCATACTATCTTTTAGATAACAAATCTTCTCATTATATTCATCTTGGGTTGCATGTGGATGGGCAACCAGCCATGCGGCAATCTCCCGCAGATAGCCAGCCCATCGGATTTTAATTTCATCCCTATGCTCTATGCTCAATGCAATTCCGTACAAACGGTTATGTTTTATGCCCGCTCCGATTGCCATTACAATGGCGGTCTCCTCCCGCCTTTCCGGATTGTATCTATTGAGGAACTCATCCATTGCCCGCCTTATTTCTTCGGGATTAAAGCACATTTCATCAGCCTCCTTCAATTATTTTCCAGCGGCCATTTTTGCCGCATGCTTCAACGTCCACAAATCCTTCCGATGCAGCTTGCCTTAGTTGGATGTTACCGTGTACGTATGGGAATAGCTTGTGCCCCCCATTGTGGCCGTTACTGTAAGCGTACCAGGCGCGCGCCCTGTCAACCTTGCCTTTCTCTGGCCAGGGTTCATCGCGATATTACCGAGAGTGTTATCACTGAAGGTCCAGGAAATTTCATCGGTCGTATAATCCGGTATGGTTTGAGTTTTTATCTCTACGTAACTGCCCACCTGCACAGTATCGCTGTTTCCCCAATCGATAGTCCAGCTTTCCACCGGGAAAGCGGGATTTCCCCTCGCAAAGTCCACATCATAGGTAGATCCATTACTGCTCGGAGTTCAAAGCGTTAGGGTATTCATATCAGAGCTTATTGAATATGGCATAGTAGTTATTTGGCCATTATCCGCAAAAGTTATTGTTGTAGATGTATCTGTGGCAGTATAAGTAAAATCACTATATATAACAAGGCCAGAAAGATGCTGACTCATAAATCCTGTCGCATCATTATTGAACCCCACCCTGGTTCCGCCATTCGTTTCATACCAATTGCCAATTATTGCTTCTCTTGGAGTGCTTACGCTTATGCTTAAGTTAGCCATAAATAGTCCAATCTTCGCATTTATAACAACACTGCCAGATTTAAGTGCCTTAACAGTCGCGGTCGATCAGCGGCATTTTCGCTTACAGTTGCAACAGTTGGATCACTCAAACTCCAGGAAATTGTATCACTGCTATAAAGCGGGCTTACCGCAGGCTGCAGTGCAATACTCTTCCCCACAAGCATGGCAAAACTGGAATTATTGCCAAAGCTCAGGCCAGTCGCAGGAAATGCCGGCGTACCTTTGGTATATATTTCGTCTGCAGCAGAGCCATCAGTACTGGTAAGGGTCAGCCTTGACGAATCTGACGCGATTGAAAAATTGTACGTGATAGTCACGCTATTCAGTGTGCAGCTGACCGTCCCCGCACTTCCATCGGCGCTGTAGCTCCCTGTAACCGGCATATAAAAGCCATTACGATAGCTGCTGCGCGTATAGGTACCGCCATCCTCCCCAAATTTGAGTGTGGTAAGGCTCGTGTCCGTCTTGCAGTACCAGTCCCCATGCAGAGCCGATACCTTCTCGGCGGCCGGATTGGCGCAGCCATCGCAGAGCAGGGCCGCTGCAAGCGCGGCAAAGAGTACAGTACTCCTTATCATAATTTCTCCTAATGTTTGCCTAGGTTATGTATTCCCAATAGAATTTATTAAATATATTCTATTGGTATATGTCAAACAAAAAGCGACAGCTTTAGGCGCACCTAATAAAACAAAATGCCGCAGGGGCCTGCATAATTTTCAATAGCAGAATAATTTAACAACACTAATGAGTAAGGGAATTAAAAACCGGGGAAATATCCCGGTTTTTCCGCTCTGCCCGCGGGCCGGCCCAAGAAGGTGAAAAGCGGCAGCAGTTTTTAAAGCTGGGACAGATCTGTTTTATATAATAATACTATTTATGCCTGTTTTTTCCGCCCGGCGAGCGCACTCTGGATAGTCTGAGGGATGCTCTTTGCAAGAGTACTCGAGAGCTCTGACGCGAAGGCACGCAGATCCTCGCAAGCTCGGTCCGGATTCGCATCGACGCCCTCTTCGAGAAAGAGCTCGTATGGACGCACAGAGAGAGCTTCGGAAAGACGATCCAACACATCCATAGGAGCTGCACGCGCAAAATCAGAGGATGGCAGGTCCGGAGCAGACTCCGCCTTTGCAATTTCCCTGCCGCCGGCGCATACTGGCACATACAGTGTGCCGCGCGGCCTGCCCTCCGCGGCAAGGGATCATCAGTCTAAGGAGAAGCATATGGCTTATGTTTCGGAATACTGTGGACAGAGGATTTTTGAATGGGATGGTTCATATCTCAGTGCGTATTGTGGTTCACGCATTCTGGAATTTGACGGCCAGTTTATTTCCGAATACTGCGGCCCGCGCCTCTATGAGTGGGATGGCAGCTATCTGAGCAGGTACTGCGGGCCGCGGCTGTATGAATGCTCGGGCAGCTATGTCGCGAAGTACTGCAGCAGCCGCATTCTGGAACTCGACGGCCAGTATATCAGTGAATACTGCGGTTCGCGGATTTTTGAGCTTGACGGCGACATTCCTGTGCCGCTTCTGATTCTTATTGGAACGGGAAGGGTTAAGAGATAATAAGTTATTTTGACGGCTGGCCATGGCGCAGGATGAGTGTTCTCCTCCTCTCCTGTGGCCGGCCCGGCCTGGCCCCGATATCCGCCGCCTGCTGCTCTATTCAGGACATCTGCACATCCCCCCATCTCTTCCGGCTATATCTGTTCTATTTACGCACACTAGCCTGTGCTGAAAGCGGCAGTGGCTGTTTCGGAATGGAACAGGAAGGGGCTGTGGGCGGCGCGGACGGCCGGGCCGTGCGCCGTTTTGAGGCGCGCGGGGGCCCAAAACAGGGGCAAGGGGCCTCCGCGCGTCCCGCCCCCGGGGACCTTGGAGGCGGGGCGGTGGACATCGGACGGCCGGCCTGCGGCACAGAGCGGAATACCGGGGCTTGGGCGGCAGCAGAACATATCCTTTCAATATAATGAATTAGCATGATGAACTGGAGGCAGACTCTGGCGGAGGAGGCGGCCTGCAGAAAAATTCGAAGAATTTCGTGGCAGGATCACTGGGAATTGGCACGGTGTTTGCATATATATCTATGTCGGCTCGAAAGAGACCGGCGCCAGCGCCGTAAGGGCTGGCAGTGAATGCACGCACGTGGAGGTGCTCTTATGAAAGACATGATGCTCTATGACCGCGATTTCCCCGCTTTCCGCTTTGCCGATGATCCCTTCTCGATGATGGATCACATTCTTTCCGGTGAACCGGTGTTCGACGGGCAGTTCCGGATGCCGGCCGTGGATGTGAAGGAAGAAGACAAGCGCTACCTCATCGAGGCTGAGCTGCCGGGTCTTACCGATAAGGATGTAAAGCTTGAGGTGAAGAATGACGTTCTGACGCTTTCGACTGCAAAGAAGGAAGAGAAGAACGAGAAGGATCCGAAGAATCCTCTTAAATTCCTCAGGCACGAGCGCCGCGAATTCGCCTTCCAGAGAAGCTTCGAGCTTCCGGATGATGTGGATGCCGAGCATATCGACGCGCAATTCAAGAACGGTGTGCTGACTGTGGCTCTGCCTAAGCGCGATGTTGTACCGGCCAAGACAATCCAGGTAAAGGTTGCCTGAGGCCGGCGGGGACCCGGCTTGCACTGCCGGGTCCTCCCTGTCAGAATGATCTGAGGAACAGGACACTATGCCGCTTTCCGCCCGCGGGCGGGGAGCGGTTTTTTTATACATATACGTGCAATTTTATTGACTTTGCCGCCCGCTCTCCCCATAATGGTCGTCTATGAAGGATAGAAAGCTCAGCAAGAAGGAAGAGCGGCGGAACCGCATTCTCGAGGCAGCGGCCCTGGTTCTGCACGAAAAAGGCGCGGCGGGCACGACGCTCGACGAAATAGCCGACCGCGCAGGGGTGGTGCGGCGCACTGTCTACAATCATTTTCCCTCCAAGGATGAGCTTTTCTGCGCAATGATCGAACCGATGCGCACACGGCTTCTGGACCGGCTCGATGCCTTCAAGACCGAGCTCGACACGGCGGAAACCGTTTCTGAAGATCCTCTTGGCCGGCTCTGCGGATTTCTCTTTTCGATCTGGCATGAGAACGCGCGCGATATCGAGCTGTTCTCGGAGCGGAGCCTGTCGTCCTATATAACGCTCCATGGCGAGTTTGAGGATTTCAGGCGGCACTTCGGCGCCTTCTTTTCGCGGCCCGAGGTGGCATCCGAACTCAGGCTCGACCCCGAGACTTCGGCCCATCTCGCCTTTTCCACTATCATTTCAATTGGCAGGGTCTTTGAGGGCAGGCCTGACGAAAAGGAACAGTTCTCGGCTGCGATGCGCGGTCTGCTCGCGGGCCAGGCCTGATAAAGCGGTGCAGTGCGCAGCGGCGGCCTCTCTGCCTTCCGGGGCAGAAAGCTGGCCGTCTGCGGTATAAATAGGAGGAGACTCTCTATGAAGGCTTATGAAAAGAAGTTTCTGGCTCTGTTCTGCGGTTTTATAGCGGCGGCCTCGCTCGCCGCCCAGTCGGCTCCCTTCGCGGGCGACGATTATCTCTATGTCGACCCTGCCCAGGCGGCCAAGGTCGCTCCCGATGCCTATTCGAGCGCGACCGTCGCAATGGATCAGAATGCAAAGGGAAGGCTCCCTGCCGACCAGGTAAAGGCACGCATTCTCGAGTTTCTAAAGGGGCCGGGCGATTACCGCGAGATGTATGTGCTCGCGACTTCCTATAAGGACCAGCCTGTGGCTTCGGCGATCGAGCTCGTGCTCGACCCCAAGACCATGTGCTTCTATGCGACAAGCGAAAAACAGACCGAAAAGCTCTTCCAGATCTATGCCAATTCGAAGGTATCCGCGGTGCATGTGCGCCAGCTTACGCCCGATGAAATCGCCGCGGGCAAGAACTACTTTGCCATCTCCGAAGGTGTGCAGATCTTCGGCCATGCCAAAATTCTGAAGGGCGGCGATGCGGGTTATGATGATGCGCTCAGGTTCTATATGCCGACACTCACCAAGAAGCCCCTCGACGACGCAACCCTTCAGCGCATGCGCGCCTCGACCATCGTCATTGTGATTGTCCCGGACAAGATGGTGCTGGTCGATGGCTCTCTGCTCCGCGCCAAGATGAACTACAAGCAGATCTGGACGCCCAGCACGGCCAAATAAGGCTTCGCTGCGGCATTTTACGGGGCTGTCCGCTCCTTTTTCAAGGCGCGGCGGCATAAAAAAGCGGGGCGGCCCTGCAGGGGCTGTCCCGCTTTTATTTTAATTCATACTTTCAGTGTACTGAATTCTTTGTTAGCTCGGCAAATTCCGCGTCGCTGAGGTCATAATGATAGAAGAGTCTGTAGAATTCCCTGGCCTTGGCCTTGAGGTCCCATTTCGCATATTCAGGATAGGCGATTGAGCCGAGCCAGTAAATGCCGATAAGGCGGTTTGTGGCTGGCGGCCTTCCCATCCAGTTAAAGGGACCTTCGGGTATTTCGTAGATTCTGCCAGCCTTTACCGCGCTCAAGTTTTTCCAGAGTGGATCCGACGGCACCTTTGCATAGGCTCCTGCAGGCCCGAAGATGATGAGGTCGGGGTTCCACAGGATGAGCTGCTCCATTGATATCTGATTGCCGCCTGCGCCTGATGTTACGGGGATATCAGCGGCATTTACTGCGCCGATGAGGTCGATAACGTCGGCGTGTATGGAGCCCCTGGGATTGGTCTGAAGGCCTGTGCTGCCCTCGCCGTAGTAGATTTTCGCCCGCTTTTCCGCAGGTACAGCGGCAGCGAGAGACTGCCCATCCTTTATGGCGGCGTCGCAGAAGGCGGCAAGTCTGGCCGCTTCAGTCTCAGCGCCGAGAAGTCCGCCGAGTGTCCTGTACGCTTTCGAAAAGCTGAACATAGTGGCTTCGACAAAGACTACAGGTATTCCAAGCTGTTTCTGAAGCCGGTCCATATCCTCTTTTTCGTTTTTCTTGGCCTCGCCGATATCGATGACTACATCGGGCCTGGCGGCGATAAGGGCTTCAAGATTGAGATTCGCGTTCTTGCCGTAGAAGGTGCCGAAGATGGGCAGATTCCAGTATTTTTCGGGCATAAATCGCTTTACAGTGCCGGGCAGTTTCGCGGACCAGCCGATTATGCGGTCGGGGACAAGCGAATAGAGGACGGTCTGTGCGAGCGCGCCAGAAGGGGCGATACGCTCTATTTTTGCCGGCAGGCTGACTTCGCGGCCGGCCGAATCTGTAAATGTCCGCGCCGCGGGGGCAGCAGCGGCGGGCAGGGCGCAGAGCAGTCCTGCGGCGAGCAGGACTGCGAGGCACAGTCCTGTTTTGGCAGCAGGGCCAGCTGTTTTTTTGCTTCTCATAGTTAAAAACTCCTTTCGTAGCTGATCTTCAGTCCATATGAGGTAAACGAATGCGGCACCGTGCTTTCAAGGGCCGCTGCGGCGTCTTCCGGCCTCGGGAATACAAGGCTCGAGAGTACGGACACTCCATATCTGAACAGAAGCGGCGCGCAGGGCACGCTCGGCCCGACCAGCACGACAAAGGCCTTTCTGCTGAGCTCAAGAAGGCGCGGAAGGCTTTTGTTCGCAAAGGTGCAGCCAGTTATAAACACATAATCCATAAGGGGGAGGAGATACTCTTCGGCCTCATCGGGGTAATCGCCGGGGCGGGGTTCACGTTCAAATATCGATAGTTCGCAGTAAGGCGCCACATCGGTATCGAGACCGGAGAAATGGCCAATTACTCCTACTTTTTTCCCGCTGTAGGCGGAGCGGTAGAGCTCGAAGGGATCGACAGATTTGTCCTTGCCCGCGGATTCCCCGCCCGCAGCCGCTGCGGCGGCCGCTCCAGAGGCGCCCCCGTGTCTGCGTGCGCCGGCCGCCCGCGGGGCGCCTGTTTCTACGAGTACGCCTTTTTCCCCGGCCAGCAGCCGCAAATCGTTATAGTAGGCATTGATCGCCGCGACGCCCATCGATGCCTCGGCGAGATTCCAGGAGAGGCTCGCCCGCGCGAGATCGCGGAGGCTCATTCCTGGAGCGGCGCCGGCAGCGATAGGAGGCCGGGTATTCTCGGCGAAATTCATGCAGGCGCCTGCATTGGCGCCTGCGCCCCATGTGCGGACACTGACGGAGCAGGCAGCAGCTGCGGCCGCTGCGGCGCGGGCTGCTGCTGGAGCGCCGCGGACCGCCCCCGCTGTGCATGACAGATCCGCAGCGTTCTGTGCGCAGGGGACGTCTGGATCGCCTGGCTCTGCGACAACAACAGAGCGGCGCTCCGATCTCAGCATATCGGCGACTCTGATATTTCCGGGTATGCCGGCTATCAGTTCTTCATAGATAGTATAATCCATTAAACGGGCCCTCCCTGCCGGCCCCCGCGGGACTGCGGTCCCGCTTTTCCATGCTGCGGCTGCGCCGCGGCCCCAGCAGCAGTCACGGGCATCAACGCCGCTCCCGCGGGCTCAGACGCCGCGCCGGGCACATGTTCCGGCGCTGTCTGCGGCGCTGCGGCGGGCAGGCAGCAGCGGTAACCGGCCGGGGCGCCGGCGGGCAGAGAATACAGTTTGAGCTCTACACCGTAGACCTCGCTCAGCAGAGATTCGCTCAGGGCCTTCGATGGAAGGCCGTCGGCACGGAAACGTCCGCCATAGAGAACGGCCGCGCGCGTGCCCCAGAGAAAGGCCTGCTCGGGATTGTGTGTCGAGAGGATAATGCTGTAGCCGCTTCCTGCGAGGCGGGCCACCTCTGCCATCACCCTTGTCTGATTTCCATAGTCGAGATTCGCTGTCGGCTCATCCATAATAAGCAGGCGTGTATTCTGAGCGAGGGCGCGCGCAATAAGGACAAGCTGGCGCTCGCCTCCGCTGACACGTCTGTAGCAGCGGTCTGCGAGGCTCTCTATGCCGAGCCGCGCGAGAGTCGCCCTGGCCGCCCTCTCATCCGCGCGGGAGGGTGTCTCAAAAGGACCGCGCGCCGAGGCCGCGCCCATCAGCACTATATCCAGCACCGAATAGTCAAATGCGGCCTCATGTGCCTGGGGGATGTATGCCATGAGCCGGGCCCTCCCGCGCGCGCTCAGGCTGGACACTTCGCGCCCTTCAATCCGGATCGAACCAGAATAGCCACCTGCAAGTCCGAGAAGACAGCGGAAGAGCGTGGACTTGCCGGCTCCATTGGGGCCAAGCACGGCGAAGAGCTCGCCCTCACCCAGCGAAAAGGAGAGCCCATCGAGCACGCGGTGCGGGCCATAGGAATAGCCCAGATTTTCAACTTCGAGCATCAGACTGTCCTCAGCCTGCGCGTCGCGAGAATGAGGAAAAATGGGGCGCCGACAAAAGAAGTAAGTATTCCTATAGGTATTTCTGATGTTGTAAGAAGCCGCGAGAGGTCGTCTACCGCGACAAGGAAGCCCGCGCCCATCAGCATCGAGGCCGGCAGAAGCCTCCGGTAATCATTGCCGACGAGCATCCGCCCGAGCTGCGGAATCACGAGGCCTACCCAGCCTATCATGCCGCTGATCGCGACGCTCGCCGCTGTCGCAAGTGTGGCGCCCGCGATAACCAGAGCCTGCATCAGGCCGACATCGGTGCCGAGAGCGCGCGCCTCATCCTCGCCCATGGTCAGGCTGTTCAGGCGCCATCTGCCGAGCCAGAGCAGAAAGAGCGAGAAGCAGATTACAGGCGCCGCGAAGACCAGGTCCCCGGCGCGGACTGACGCGAGGCTGCCCATAAGCCAGTAGGTTATCGCTGGCAGCACATTGGTCGGATCTGCAACCAGTTTGAGAAAGGAGGTCGCGGACTGCAGCAGAGAGCCGGCTATAATGCCGACGAGGACAAGGGCAAGAGTCCTGTCGCCCTTAAGCTTCCCCGCGACAAGGCCCACAAGGAGGGCTGTCGCTATGCCAAAACAGAAGGCGGAGATATTGGTCAGCACGAGATTGAAGGAAAAGAAGATTGCGAGGGCGGCGCCAAAGCCCGAGCCGGCCGATACGCCGAGGATGTCAGGCGAGACAAGGGGATTGCGGAAGAGCCCCTGGTAGGCGGCGCCGGCGGCCGAGAGGGCGGCGCCGACAAGAACAGCAGCCGCAATGCGGGGCAGCCGTATCTCGAAGAGCACGGTTTCGGCCTCAGGGGCCCAGTCGGCCCGTACAGCGAAGAGCTTCGAGAGCAGGATTTTAATAATTGTCACTGGAGAAACAAAATAGCGTCCAAGCGCGCAGGAGATTAAAAAGAGCGCCGCCAGAAGAATCCACAGCGCCGCGAAGATTCCTCTCCGCTTCGACTCAATGTCTCTATTTTTACTCACTGAGTGAGTATGCACACAGGAAGGCGGGTTCTGTCAAGTTGAAGTCGGCTGCGCCCCGCCTGCCCGCGCAGGCAGACTTCTCTGCTCAACCCTGAAGCCGCCCTCCCCGAGAAGGGCGCTGAGTTCAGACAGCAGGGCCGGGCGGACGCAGAGCGCGAGACTTATGGAGCCGGGCCTGCTGCTGGCAGTCCCGCCCACAGCCTGGCAGCTTCCTATGGCCTGCTCCCCGGCAGCGGCATCGAGGCAGAGGCGCAGAACTGGCCAGAGGCCCTGCTTTCTGCTGAGTTCGAGGGGGCCGATCTCGTCGATGCCTATAAAAAGCGGAGAGCTGCCACAGTCTCCAAGCCCTGCGCGCACAAAATCCAGTGCCGTATCAAAGGCCGATATATCGAAGCTGAAGGGGCCCCAGTTCTGCCGGGCTCTGTCTGGGTCAGGGAGGGTTCCGCCAGCTGCGGCAGCGGCGGCAGTGGCGCCTGCGGCGCTGGAACGCCGGGCCAGGGGCAGTATCCGGGAATAGAGGGCGCAGTGGCCGCCAGATATGAGACCGGCAGACCGCGCAAGCTCTACAAAGGCAGGGCCCGATGCCAGCAGCTCAAGGTCAAAGCCTAAGGCCGTGCCGTCTGGAAGCCGTCCACAGTCAGGCTGGATCACCGAGATGACGGAGCAGCCTCCAGCGGCGCGCTCTGCGGCCAGGGCCTTCAGCGCAGTGGTTTTGCCCGAGCCCGGGGGCCCGCTTATAAGAAAAGCTGTCATGGGCGCGAACCTCCCGCCAGCCTCTGCCTTTCGGGCCGGCCTGTCTTCAATCTGATCAGGACATAAAAAAAGCCGTCCTAAAAAAGGACGGCCTTTGAAGTGCGGCGAAGAAGACTTGAACTTCCATGCCTCTCGGCACTAGCACCTCAAGCTAGCGTGTCTACCAATTCCACCATCGCCGCATAAAACGGATAACAAGCAACGCGTATCTATATATCCGAAAAGGTCCCTGCGTGTCAAGCGGAAATACTGGCTGTCCGGCTGGCCGCAGATTTTTCTAGTCGGCTACCCTCTCCACAGCGACACACTTTCTGGTCTCGCAGTCTATGCTGAAGAGCACTCCGTGGATCGTCGCGGGACCCTCGGCCGTCTCCATCTTTATCGGCATCTGGGTCAGGTTGCGTTTCATGCAGATCTCGGTCTTCACGCCGATAATCGAATCGTCGGGACCGGTCATTCCCATGTCGGTCAGATAGCCCGTACCCTTGGGCAGAATACGCTCATCGGCTGTCTGCACATGGGTATGGGTTCCGACAAAGGCCGAAATCCTGCCATCGAGATGGAAGGCAAGGGCTTCCTTCTCTTCGTTGGACTCGGCGTGGCAGTCTATTATTGCAAGGGCGCCCGGATTGGTCTTCTCGATGCGGTCGAGAAGGGCATCGGCGCATTTAAAGGGGCAGTCTATCGGATAGAGGGACTCCCTCCCCTGGAGATTGATGACGGACCAGGTATGGCCTCCCAGTTTTATCACAGTGAGGCCATGGCCCGGCGCTCCTTCGGGGTAGTTCGCGGGCCTCAGAATATGCTCTTCGGAGTTGAGCAGCTCTGTCGAACCTTTCTTCTCCCAGATATGATTGCCGCTTGTAATAACATCGGCCCCGGCCTTGAATATCCGGTCGGCGTCCTCTTTTACGAGTCCAAAGCCCCCCGAGGCATTCTCGCCGTTTACCACGACGATCTCAGCGCCCAGGCGGTGCCTCAGTTCGCCAAGTCCGGCGAACAGAGCCTTGAGACCTGCCTCCCCGACCACATCGCCTATCATCAGAGCCTTTGTTACAGAGCCCATGCCTTTCTTTCCTCAACCTTCCACTGCCAGCAGTCTGCAAAAAAGGCCGGCGGCGTACCGTCGGCCTTTGCGTTTCACTTCACGCGCACGCTCTCAGCGCGCGTATTCTACGATACGGGTTTCGCGGATAATTGTCACCTTGATTCTGCCCGGATAGCGGAGATCGCTCTCGATCTTCTTTGCAATATCCTTGCAGAGCTCCTTGGCCCCATCGTCCGATACCTGCTCGTTGTTCACGAGGATGCGGAGTTCGCGGCCGGCCTGAATGGCATAGGCCTTGTCGACTCCGCTGAAGGATTCGGCAATATTCTCGAGGTTCTCGAGGCGCTTTACATAGTTGTCGAGAGTCTCGCGGCGGGCGCCCGGGCGGGCAGCCGAAATCGCATCGGCGATCTGGACAATAACAGCCTCGGGGCAGGTCGGCTCGATGTCGTTATGGTGAGCGCCAATCGCGTTGATAACGCGGGGATCCTCGCCCACCTTGCGCACCAGCTCCATGCCGAGCTCGGCGTGGTTCTGGTCAGAATCGGTCTCGATGCCCTTGCCGATATCGTGGAGCAGGGCTCCGCGCTTGGCAATCTCGCGGTTCAGGCCGATCTCGGCGGCGAGCATGCCGGCGATGACGGCGACTTCCTTCGAATGCTCGAGCACATTCTGACCGTAGCTCGTCCTGTAGTAGAGCCTGCCGAGCGCCTTGATGAGCTCGGGGGCCATATTGTGCAGGCCGAGATCGAAGACAACCTTCTCGCCCTCGTCGTAGATCTTCTGCGCGACCTCGCGGGTGACCTTCTGCACAACCTCTTCGATGCGCGCGGGATGGATGCGTCCGTCGGTGATGAGTCTTTCGAGGGACTCGCGGGCGATCTCGCGGCGGACCGGATCGAAGCAGGAGATAACCACCGCTTCGGGCGTATCGTCGATAATGACGTCCACGCCCGTGAGGGTCTCGAGGGTGCGGATATTGCGGCCCTCGCGGCCGATAATACGCCCCTTCATCTCGTCGGAGGGCAGCGCCACAGAGGTGACTGTTGTCTCGGCGGTGACCTCGGTGGCCAGCCGCTGGATGGTAGTAACAAGAATATCGCGGGCCTTTTTGTCGCCGGCGATCTGGGCATCCTGCTCGATCTTGTTGACAATAACCTGGGCGTCGCGCTTGGCGTCGTCCTCCATCCCCTGCATCAGAATCTGCTTGGCTTCTTCGGAGGAGAGACCGGAGATGCGCTCAAGTTCCTGTTTGTAGCGCTCCTCCTGTCCGGCCAGAAGAGCTTCCTTGTCAGTCGCGGCCTTTTCGCGCGCGACCACAGCCTCTTCCTGCTTTTCGAGAGTCTCCACCTTTTTGTCTACATTCTCTTCTTTCTGCAATACACGGCGTTCATACCGCTGCAGTTCTGCGCGGCGGTCTCTGAATTCCCGCTCCTGCTGGTTACGTTCCCGTATAGTCTGGTCTTTCGCCTCTACCAGGATTTCTTTTTTTTGTGCCTCGGCCTCTTTGACCGCGTCCTGTTTTATCCGCTCTGCCTTCTGTTCGGCGGCGGAGAGTTGAAATCTGGCATACAGCCAGCGAATCGACCATCCAAGAAGTAAACCAGCAAGGGGAAGGGCTATATACCAAAAAGCCATCATTTTTCCCCCTACATTATTTACCAGTACTCGCCTTCGATTATACGGATGCGTAAGTCTTTGTCAAGATTGAGTTTTTTCTGTCCCTGACAGAATTTATAAGCTTTTTGAGAAAAGCGCGGGCTCCCTCCGGGAATGCGGAAAAAACTTTCGATTGACGGCTCACAGAAGTATCTATATCATTCTATTGGAATCTGAATGGGTTCCGCGTACTTTCGGAGGGATGAGTTCATCTTCTTTAGTAGTTCAAAGGTAAGAAACGGGGTTTCAGCATTGTCCGTACCTGGACGGAGCAGTCAGTTTCCCGGCGGCCGGGCGCCCTCTGCTTCTGCATTCTTCTTCCAAAGACCCGCCCTTTTTCAGCTCCTTTCATACACAGGGATCTCTGAACAGCTCTCCAGAAAGCCGCCGTACGTCCGCGGCGGATAATACATCCGCAGAGGACGCGTTCGCCCTTTCGCGAACGAATCCGGCCCAACGGGAAATCCGCAGGGCCATTTACGAGGTTTTCGAATGGCAAAGAAAGTCTATGTTGGCAACATGAATTATGCCACGACAGAGGATGGTCTCCGGGATCTCTTCGCACAGTACGGGCAGGTCGTTTCGGTGAACATTATTGTGGATCGCTACACTGGCAAGGCCAAAGGCTTTGGCTTTGTCGAGATGAACACCGACGAAGAGGCCGCCGCCGCTATCGCCGCCCTCAATGGCTTTGAGTACATGGGACGCCAGCTCAGGGTCAACGAGGCCGAGGACAAGCCCCGCCGCGACTTCCACTCCGGTCCCCGCAACTACTGAAGCATAGCGCTGCCTGCGCTGCGGGCAGCGCAGTCTTGGAGCCGTCCGAGGCCGCCGGGCGGCTCTTTTTATATATAACACAAGGAAATACTATCGATATTAGGCATATCTCCCCCATACTGCAGCCGGCGGGCAGCCAGATGGCATCGGGCCGCTAGAAGAGCTTCTCGCGGCCAAAGCGTCCCTCGAGTCCGGCGAGCAGCGTTTTAAAGCGCTGCGGGAGAGGCGAGCGGAAAAGTCTGGCTTCGGCTTCGCCGGGCAGCCTGATTCTGAGCCTGTAGGCGTGGAGCATCAGCGTGGCGCCGGGGAGGACAGGATCGGGGTGGCCATAGATCGGATCGCCCACTATGGGCGTGCCGAGGCCGGCGAGATGGACGCGGAGCTGATGTGTCCTTCCAGTTTTAGGCTTGAGGGCGACAAGGCAGTAGTTTCCATAGCGGTAGAGGACACGGTACTCGGTTATGGCCAGGCGGCCCCGGGGGGCGCTGTCGGCGCCTGCGGGGCCGGCGGCGCAGAAGCGCTTGCGGTTGCGGGGATCCCGCACAAGGCGGTTCTCTATGCGGCCCGAAAGAGGCACAGGGACGCCGCGGCAGATGGCAAGGTATTCTTTGTGCGCCGTCCTGTCCTTGAACTGGGCGCAGAGAAAGGCCTGAGTGGCAGCGTCCTTGGCAGCGATAAGGAGACCCGAGGTGTCCTTGTCGAGGCGGTGCACAATGCCGGCGCGGGCTGGCAGCAGGGCTTCCGGAACGGCTGCACTCTGCAGCTCCGCAGACGGAGCTCCAGCGGCACTCTGCGGCCGGGGCTCTGCGGCACCGGCGGGCCCAGCCTGCCGGGATGCGTTCAGCCTGAAGAGCAGGGCGTTGGCGAGGGTGCCTGTGTGATTGCCCGCCCCGGGGTGGGTCACCATGCCCTGGGCCTTGTCGACAAGCAGAACCCTGCTGTCCTCATAGACAATTGAAAGCGGGATATCCTCGGGGATGAGATCGCCCGGGGGCTCCGGGCTCCACTCAACGGCCAGTCTTTCGCCGTTCTTGAGGAGGCGGGACAGCTTGGCGGGCTTTCCATCTACTGCGATCTCCGCCTCTCTCGCTTTGAGCTGGGAGCGCTTCATAAGGCCGAGAACCTCGGCAATATAGCGGTCGGCGCGGAAAGCAGCGCCTTCCCCGGGAAGCTGCACGGTGAATTCGCGCTTTTCCCGGCTGACTGCAGCCGCGGCGCCCGCAGCCTCGGTGCCGCCGGACCCTGCCAGTCTGTCATCCACGGCGGCGCCCCGCCGGCTCTCCGCCTTTTTCTTCCGCTTCGACGCCTTCATTATTTCTCCGCTTCGCCGATTATTTCTGCATCTTTTTTGGCCCCGTCATGCTATCCTTGACTGGTCCCCGGGACCCTCATATCTTTTAAAGAGAAAAGGAGAACGCACAATGGACAAGGAACAGGCTCTTTCAAAGGTGAGCCTCTTTGAGCATCTCAATCCGCGCTACATCAAGAGCATCGCCGAAATCTGCACCGAGCGGAATTTCAAGCAGGGCGAGTATCTCATCAAGCAGGGCGAGGATGGGATAGGACTTCTTATCATACTCTCCGGCAAGGTTCATATCCAGAAGACAACCGCGGACGGCAAAGAGGTGGAGATCGCCGAAAACGGCCCCGGCGATATTCTGGGCGAGATGACTGTATTCGATGGAGCGCCGCGCTCGGCCTCCGTTATCGCCTCCGAACCGACCACCTGCCTCGTGCTGGCCTCATGGGAATTCAATGCCTTCCTCAAGACACACGCGGAAGTGGCCATCGAGCTGCTGCCTATCGTGGTAAAGCGCTTCAGGGAGACAAACGACGCGCTGATCGGACTCGGCGGCGTCAAGGAATAACAGCCTTTTGGCAATAGCAGAACGCGGCCTGGCACAGAGTGCAGGGCCGCGTTTTTTATTGGCCGAGAAGCCGGGGGGCAAATTCCCTTATGGCGTCCTCTATATCCTCCGCGGCCGCAAGCCGTGCCCCGCCAGGGAAGATCTTTGTGGCGAGGCTGAACGAGGGGTCGCTCATGCCCTTCTCCGGGAAGAGGAAGCAGGGCATATGGGCGGCAGCCGCCGCGAGGATGCCAGAGCGGGAGTCCTCGAAGACAAGGCAGCATCCGGGCTCGACGCCGAGCCGCCGGGCTGCCTCAAGAAAGATATCGGGCTCTGGCTTGCCGCGGGCCATCTCGGCGGCCGACACGATGACTGGGAAAATATTCTCAAGGCCGGCTTCGGCGAGTACAGCCCTGATAACATGGGGGCTCGAACCCGACGCGATTGCCCGGGGACAGCCGCGGGCAGCCAGATCCAGGGCCGTCTGCTTCATGGAAGGAAAAGCCTTTGTCCTTCCCTTGGCATAGGCGAGATAGGCTGCGTCCTTAAGTTTGAGTGCCTCGGAGGGGCCGAGACTGTTGAGGGGGCTCTGCGGGAAGCGGCTCTTTACCACTTCGATAAACTCGCCTGTGCCGCGGCCCATCACCGAATGGTAGAAGTCGTCGTCATAATCGACACCGTAGGAGGCCAGAAAGGCTGTATCGCTCGCCCGATAGACGGGCTCCGAATCGATCAGTGTGCCATCGAGATCGAAAATGCAGGCCCTGATATCAGCGCGCGTCTTCGCTGCCGCGCGCTCCGCTGTTCTGCTCTGCTGAAGCTGATCCGACAAAGGAATCTCCCTGTTCCGCGAGCCAGGGCGCCAGTCTGCTGCGCATCCCGGGCTCGTAATATTCAACATTCCAGAGAAAAAGGCCCTGAGGCGGGGCTGTCGGGCCGGCCAGGCTTCTGTCCTTTGCGTCGAGAAGAGCGCTTATATCCCCGGGCTTTTTTCCTGTGCTTTCATAATATATCAAAGTTCCGACAATAGATCGCACCATTTTCCACAAAAAAGCATTGGCCGCAACTTCAAACAGCAGGGACTGGCCGGCCGGGCCCGAGTCTGTCCAGCGGAAGCTGGCCTCGTAGACAAGGCGGCTCCGCGAAAGGCTTGGATCCTGGGCCGAGGAGAGGGAGGAAAAATCGTGCTCGCCGATAAGGCGGGAGGCCATGGCGTTCAGAATTCTGATGTTGGGCCGTCTGAAGAGCTGCCAGGCATAGCGGAGCTGCCAGGGACAGGCGGGGCCGACAACGCAGAAATAACGGTAGCGTCTCAGGCGGGCATCGAAGCGGGGGTGGAAGGCCGCCGGGGCGTCCTCAGACTTGAGTATGCGGATGTCGGCCGGGAGGAGGCTGTTGAGGGCGGGGACAAAGCGCTCCGCAGGGATGCGCGCGATGTCGCTGCGGAAAGAGGCCACCTGCCCGCGCGCGTGGACGCCGGAATCGGTGCGGCCGGCGCCGCATACCGCAACCGGGTGCCCGTGCATGCGCCCGAGCGCCTTTTCGAGCTCCTCCTGGACGCTGCGGTTTTCCTTCTGCCTCTGCCAGCCCGAAAATCCGCTGCCATCGTAGGCGACGAGGAGCCTGATGCTGCGGCCGGCCGGCTTGGGCTCCGGCGCCAGGTCTGTCCCGGCAGCAGCCGCAGATGGCGCCGCTGCTGCCTGCGCCGCGTCCGCGCCGGCTGCGGCTTCTCTGTGCTCAGTCATCATCTTCCTGATGCAGCTCCACCTTGATCTGGTCATAGAGATCGCGGGCCTTGTCGAGAAGGGGCCCCGGTTTGCTCTTCGAGCTCTTGCCGAGGCCGAAGAGCTTGGCTACATTGCGCTTCGAGGTTTCGAGGTCTTCAGCCCTCTTTGCCTCATCATCCTTGGGGCCATATTTGAGCTCGAGGACACCCGAGAGATAGATCACGCCGTCATAGCCATAGCTTTTATCGGTATCGGGTCCGAGATTCTTCTGAACTGAGAAGCGCTCCTTGCCGGTCTGCTCCAGCTCGACGGCGCGGCGGTAGAGGAAACGGGCCTTGCGGTAAAAAATCTGTGCGACATAGTCAAAATTCTCGCCGGGCCTTTTGGCATTGAGCTCTGTGCAGAGCCAGGCGGCGCGCAGGGCCGAGAGCCCCTGCTTAAAGGTAGGAGCCATATCCTTGTTCTGATGTTCATAGCAGAGCATTGCGAGATAGTAGCTCGCCGCGCCTTCGACAAGATCCCGAGGCTCATTGAAATCCACGGGGCCGAAGACGCGCTCCATGGCCTGTATGCGCTCCGACTCGGCGTCGGAGATGCCCGACACCTCCTTGGGTTTCAGAACGGCGAAATCGTTTTTATAGGCCGCATAAAAGCAGGAGGGGCAGACCATCACTTCGTAGACAAGAGGATGGACTTCGCCATAGGCCTTGAGCGGGATATAGCGGCGGTGCAGCTCATCGGTCAGATCGCCCGCGTTCAGTCTTCCTCCAAACAGGATCTCTGTCTTAAAGGGATGATCGCAGACCGGGCAGCGGATCTGCTCCGTGCTCATGTAGGTGATTTTTTTCTTTTTGTCGTCGGTCTCCGGTTTCTGATAATAATGAACCATGCTCTCCGCCCTCTTCAGTCCTCGATTACAACAATGGCAATCGCATTGTCGCTTTCATGGGTCAATGAGAGGTGAAGGCGCTTCCCGCCCATCGCCTCGAAGTGCTCCTCTGCCCCGCCATGCAGCACAATATCGGGCTTTCCATAGCGGTCATTTACCACCTGGATGTCTCTGAGGCTTAGATCGGCGAGGCCTGTGCCGAGGGCCTTGCCAAAGGCCTCCTTGGCGGCAAAGCGCGCCGCGAGCGAGAGCGCCTGCGAGCTGCCCCTTGCTTCTGCGTCGCGCACTTCGTCCGGATGATAGAAACGCACGATCAGGCCGGGCACAGTGAGCCAGTGCTTTATGCGCTGTACATGGACAACATCTATTCCCACACCGAGTATCATGGCTGCCCTCCTCTCTTTTCAACCAGGGTGAGCGTAACCTGATTCGGCGAATAAGACTGAAGCGCGAAGTCGCCCGGCACCTGAGCTGTCACAGACAGGGTATAGGTTCCGGCTTTTCTGATCTCCGAGAGATCCACACTGAGGGCGCCCTGGGGGAGCTCAAATCCCCTCAGATCGGCCTTCGAAGACTGGAGTCTGAGAGTGCCCTGCGGAAGCGCGGACTGAAGCTCAAGATCCTCGGCGATATTGAGGGCACTTATGGGCACAGTCTCGAAGCTCTTGACCGCAAGCGACTTCTGGACGGTTCCGCGGAATTCGATGGATTCGGTGGTCGGGACGAGTACAAGCGGATCCTTTCTGAGCAGGCGGGTCCGCACCGTAAAGTCGGTCTTGCGGCCGCCGAGATCGATATAGTCGGTGGGGACTTCGGAGAGCCGCGCCACGGCGCTGGCCGGCCCCGAGACCTCAACCTCCGAGGGCGAGAAATCGAAGGATACAAGCTCATATCCAGGCTCGAGATAGCCCTTGAACTGCGGAGTGACGGGCACAACGCGGCTCGCCTTTTTCTCCATGCTGAAGCTGATATCGGCGGGCTCCGCGCGTATCTCGAGGGGATCGACGCCCAGAGCGCTGCCCTTCTTCTCTATCTGGACAGCGACACGGTAGACTCCCTCGCGGTGGAGGGTCGAGAGGTCGACATAGGCATGAATGTCGGTCTCCGAGATACCCGCGAGGCTGTCGGGCTCTCCCCGCAGCAGGAGCCTTACACTCGCCGGATACTGGTTGGCCGGCACAAACTCCTCGTTCGCGCTTACAGTCAGTGGCACTGACACATAGCGCTGTTCAAGGCGGTACAGACGGTAGAAGAAAAAGAGCAGAACCGCGGCTGCAAGGCAGATGAGCTTTGCGGGCCAGTCCTCTATTGCGCGTTTCCAGAATCCCTTGGTTCTACTGCTCATTTTTTTCCTCCACCGGGGCGGTTTCGGGGAATTCAAGAAGCTCGCTCAGTTTGCGTCTGATCTGTTCCGAGCTGAGGCCGTAATAGAGCTTTGAATCATAGGCCAGCGAAAGTGCGCCTGTCTCCTCAGAGACAACAAGTATAACCGCGTCGCTCGTCTCCGAGAGACCGAGTGCAGCCCGGTGCCGGGTGCCAAAACTCTTGCTTATATCCTGCTGGTCGGAGAGCGGCAGAAAACAGCCCGCGGCGGCCACCTTTCCATCCCGTATAATCAGGGCGCCATCGTGGAGGGGCGTATCAAACTGGAAAATCGTCACAATAAGGCTTGAGGAGATAAGGCTTTCGAGCCTTGTGCCCGTATCGATGATGCCCTTGAGCCCCACATTGCGCGCAAACACAATAAGGGCTCCGCGGCGTATCGCGGAGAGAGTCTCCGCAGCGCTGATAACCACTTCTATCTGTCCAATCCGCGGTCTGCTCGAGCCCCGGAGCAGGCTCCCCTGCCCCAGCTTCATGAATATTTTTCTGAGCTCGGGCTGGAAAACAATAGCCACAGCTATAACGAGTCCGGGCGCGAGTATATTGAGTATCCAGGTGACTGTTGAGAGCTTGAGTATAAAGGCCGCGGCATAAAGCCCCACGAGGATAAGCGCGCCTTTGACAAGCTGCGCCGCCTGGGTCTTCACGAGAACCTGATAGACCTTGTAAAAAATAAAGGCGAGGACCAGGACATCGAGAGTCGACCTCAGGTAGTTCGTCCAGAAATTTCCCGTCAGGCCGAGATCCACGGTCTGCCTCCTTCCGCTTTATCTGGCGCACGGCCTGTTCTGCAGGCGGCATAGAGCGCGAGGGCATCGCGGGTCTCAGCCGGGTCATGGACGCGGAAAACTCTGGCTCCACCCTCCCAGGCCGCGGCTGCAGCGCCAAGGCTTCCGGCAAGGCGGTCTTCTACCGGCCTGCCGCTCACCGCACCGACAAAAGATTTTCTCGACAGCCCCACGAGCACAGGATAGCCGCGGCTGCAGAGCTCGCCGATGCGGGCTATAAGGGCGAGGTTGTCCTCGAGCCGCTTGCCAAAGCCGATGCCCGGATCGAGCAGTACCGCATCGGCCCCCACCCCCGCCGCCAGCGCCCTTTCCGCCGCGCGGCACAGATAGTCAGCGACCTCGCGCGGGCAGTCAGCATAGGGCGCTGCCTCTGAGAGGCCCTTCTGCATTGTCCCGGGCTCTCCCCTCATGTGCATAAGTACAAGGGCGGCGCCGAATTCGGCCGCGGTCTCTATCATGCCAGGGTCGGCGCCGGCCGAGACATCATTTATAATATCGGCGCCCGCCTCGAGAGCCGCGCGCGCCACAGCGCTTTTTTTTGTATCGACTGAGATCGGCACATCGCTCACGGCGCGCAGGGCGGCCACCGCCGGCACAACTCGGGCGAGCTCCTCTTCGGCGCTCACCGCCGCAGAGCCGGGCCTCGTGGACTCGCCGCCTATATCGATGCAGTCCGCGCCTTTATGCAGGGCGGCCAAGGCCGCTCCGCGCGCAGCATCGGCCCCGTTCTGTCTGCTCGGGGCATAAAAAGAATCAGGTGTTACATTCACAATTGCCATAATCGAGAAAGGCTCAAGCTGCAGAAACCTTCCACGCGGCAGCCGTACAATTCTATTCATGTCGTGCCGCCCGAGGCCGTACGGTATAGAAAAATACGGTCATTTTCGGATTCAAAGATACGAATGCGTTCTGCGATACCCTCCACCGAAAGACCTGCCCGGTCGAGGAGCTCATCGCGCGAAGCCTGTGCAAAGGGCTGGCGCGGGAAGCCCAGGGCAAGGAAGGAAAGGCGGGGCAGGCGCTTGGCCGCGAGGGCGGCGAGTTTTTCGCCGATACCTCCCTCGGCGACGCCCTCTTCGAGGAAGATAATCCTCCTGTAGCCCGCGGCTGTCTCGAGAAAGGCCTCCTCGTCGAGTGGCACTATAAAGCGGAGGGCATAGACATCGCTGTGCCTGCCCTCGCGCACGAGGAGATCCGAAGCCTCGATGGCCGGCTCCACAAGCCCGCCCATGGCCACAATAAGGCAGTCGCCGCCCGAGCGGCGCACAAAGACGCCGCGCCCCTCGGCATAGGGCTCGCTGAAGGCGGCCTCCTCCTTCGGGCAGCGCGCCTTCGGGTAGCGGATTATTACAGGCCCTGGAGCCGCGCAGGCATACTCGAGGGCGCGGTCGAGATCCTTCGCACTCGAAGGCGCCAGGATCGAAATATTGGGCAGGGAGCGGAAGAGGGCAATATCGTAGAGCCCCTGATGGGTCTCTCCGTCGTCGCCGACGGCGCCGGCCCGGTCGAGGGCAAAGGTGACGGGCAGGTTGGCGAGAGCCACATCCTGGAATACCTGGTCTACGGCGCGCTGCATAAAGGTTGAGTAGATCGCGACAACCGGCCTCATTCCTCCAGCGGCCAGACCGGCGGCAAAGGTCACTGCGTGCTGCTCGGCAATGCCGACATCGTAGAAGCGTGCGGGATAGAGAGCCTTGAAAGGCTCGAGCCCCGTGCCTTTGGCCATGGCCGCGGTGACCGCGACGATCCTCTCATTGGAATAGGCCTCGGCGATCAGTGCCTCGGAAAAAGCCTCGGTATAGGTGACTGCCGGTCTCGCCTCAACCTTTCCATCGGAGACACGCATCGGCGAGACGCCGTGGTAGCGCACCGGATCCTCTTCGGCAAGCTCGTATCCTTTGCCCTTGCGCGTGAGCACATGCACAACAACGGGCCTGTCGAGGGCTTTTACCTCCCTGAAAATCTGGAGCATTGTCGGAAAATCATGGCCGTCTATCGGGCCGACATATTCAAAGCCAAGATCGGAGAAGAGATTCTCCTTGAAAAAGAGGGCCTTTACCGCGCTCTTTGTCCTGAGCATAAGCGGATAGAGCCATTTCCCGAACCAGGGCATTCTCCTCACCATCGAATCGAATCGGGCGCGGAATTTCTGGTACGAGACCTTGGTGGAGAGCCGCGACAGGTATTTGGAGAGCGAGCCCACATTGGGCGATATCGACATCTTGTTGTCGTTCAGAATGACGACGAGCGGAAGGCCGAGCTGCCCCGCGTGGGCAAGGGCTTCGTAGGCCATGCCGCCTGTCAGGGCACCGTCGCCTATAACAGCGATCACTTTGCCCTTCTCGCCTTTCAGGCGCCGGGCAGCAAGCAGGCCGAGGGCGCTCGAAATCGAGGTCGACGCGTGGCCTGTATCGAAGATGTCGTGCGGACTCTCGCTCCGCTTCGGAAAGCCAGAGAGCCCGCCCTTTCTCCGTATTGTATTGAAGGAATCCCGTCTGCCTGTGATGAGCTTATGGGTATAGCACTGATGCCCCACATCCCAGACAATGGCATCATCGGGCGAGTCGAAGACCCGGTGCAGAGCCAGCGTGAGCTCCACAACACCGAGATTGGAGGCCAGATGCCCTCCATTTCTGCTCACCACGGCGATTATCCTCGCGCGGATCTCCTTGGAAAGGGCTTTGAGGTCTTCGAGGTTCAGCCGCTTGAGGTCTGCGGGGGAGTTGATTGAATCGAGTATAGCCATCTTGGCAACGATAGCACAGGAAAAGCGCTTTTGCTATATTGAAACAATGAGTGTCTTCGAACTGAAGCGTCTGATGCTGCACCGGGCCTTTATCTACAGCGCCCTGCCTCCCTCTTCGGCCTTCCCGGGCAGCGCCGGGCAGGCCGGGGCTCTTCCCTTCCCTCCCCTCGAGACCGAGGGCGAAGAGGAGCTTGCCGTCTTCGCGGCCGAGGGCTTGGTTCTCATGGACAGGGACGATGGCCCGCGGATGCAGGCCTACCCTCTGCCGCCCGCGCTCTTCTACGGCCGCGCCGCGGCCGGCGCTCCGGCCGGAAGGCCTGGCAGCCAGAATTCCGGATCCACGGCAGATGCCGCCCCGGAGAGCTCCGGGCTCCAGACCTGGACGCTCGAGCCGGGCGCCTATCTGCTGCTGCAGTGGAGGCCGGAGAACGCCGCTGAATTCCGCGAAGGTGTCGAGTATTTCGCGCGGCAGGCCTGGTGGGAAGACGAAAAGGCCGAAGGGCCCTATTTTATCCGCAGGCTCCGCGAGGATGGGAAAACCGCCACCCAGATATGGCGGCGCAGGCAGCTCACTCGCCCTTAAAGCAGTACCGGCCCCGATTTTCCGTGGCCGAGCCGTATTGGATGGCCTTCTGCGGGCAGCGGTTGATGCAGGCCTGACACATCTGGCAGCGGTCTGACCAGAGCGGTCTGCCGTTCTCGAGGTGTATTGTCCCGAGCGGGCAGACTTTGGCGCAGAGGCCGCAGCCGGTGCAGTTCTCATCGGCGCGGAAATTCTTCGGCGACATCGCAAAGCGTGAGAAGAGCGGATTGATGCAGGCGGTTTTGAAGGCCGCTGCGCTTCCCTCATGCACCTCTGTAACCGGGCGCTCCGCCCCGATCTCCTCGGCTATTCTGGGAAGACGGAGTCTGGCCGCATCGACAGCCTGCCGGGCCGCTTCGGGCGTATCGACATCCATCAGGGTGACGCAGTTATTCGGCATCACAATGGAATAGGATGAATTGAGGGGAAACACGCGCGAAAGCCTTGTGAGGGCGCGGCCAGTATCCTCGCCGCAGGTGGCCACCGCAAAGTGAAAAACCGCCTTCGGGGCGGGGCTGCCGTCTGGCGCAGTTCTGCCCGCGGCAGGCAGAGCGGCGGCAAGTTTCCGAGCGAAATCCATTACGATGAGGGGCATGCCCCAGGCATAGATCGGCGCGACTATGCCAAGGCGGACGGCCCCTGCCGCCGATTCCGCTATGGCGGCTTCTGCATTCTCAGCTCTGAGCAGATCAGCTATGGAGAGAACATGGTCGCCGAGCTGGGCGGCGAGCTGCTCCGCGACCCACTTGGAATTGCCCGTCCCGGAAAAGTAATAGATCATAGGTTTACTCCAGCACCGCGTAGATGCGGCGTACGCCGGCTCCAGAGGACTGCTCCTTCTGGATATGGAAGTGGCCCAGCAGCCCCGTGTGCTCCACATGGGGGCCGCCGCAGACTTCCTTCGAGAAATCGCCAATTGTGTAGACTTTTACATTCTCCTCGTACTTCTCGCCGAAGAGGGCGCGGGCGCCGGCTTTTTTGGCGTCCTCGAGCTTCATTATCTCCATCTTGACGGGGAGATCGCGCTTTATCTGTTCATTGACAATATCCTCGACCTTCTGGAGCTCCTCTTTTGTGAGAGCGCGGGGCTGGGAAAAGTCGAAGCGCATGCGTTCGGGCGTAATATTCGAGCCCTTCTGCGCAATCTGCGGCCCCATAACAATTGTGAGAGCCTGCTGCAGCAGGTGTGTCGCCGTGTGGTATTTGGTCGACATCTCGGAGTGGTCGGCAAGGCCGCCCTTAAAGACGCCCTTGTTGTCAGTGCGCGACTGCTCCTGGTGCTTCTTGGACTCCTCCTTGAAGCCATCGACATCTACTTTCATTCCTGACTCGGCGGCAAGCTCCTCGGTCATCTCGATCGGGAAACCGTAGGTGTCGTAGAGTCTGAAGGCAACCCGTCCGGGAACAGTCTTCTGCGGATTTTTCTGCAGGTTCGGAAGCAGCTTCTCCCATTCCTTCTCGCCCGATTTGAGCGTGTCAGAGAACTTGGCCTCCTCGGCCGCGAGTTCCTTCATAATTCTGTCTTTATTCTGGACAAGCTCCGGATATGCCACCGAGAGAATGCCGACAACAGTCTCGGCCACCTCGGGCAGGAAGTGCCGCTCGATGCCGAGCTTGCGCCCGTAGCGCACGGCCCGGCGGATCAGTCTGCGGAGCACATAGCCGGCGCCGACATTCGAGGGCGTTACAGCCTTGGGGTCGCCGAGAATCATAGTGGAGGCGCGGAGGTGGTCGGCGATGATGCGGAAGCAGCGGTCGGCCTCGGGATCGGCGCCATAGGTCCTGCCTGAAATTTTGCCAATTGTATCGAGTATCGGGGTAAAGGCCTCGGTCTGATAGACGCTCTTCTTGCCCTGGAGGATGCAGACAGCTCTCTCAAGACCCATACCTGTATCGACGTTCTGATGCGGCAGCTTTTCGAGGGTCTTCGCGTCCCTGCGGTTGTAGGCCATAAAGACGTCGTTCCAGATCTCCATCCAGTGCTCCGGGTCATTGCCCTTGTTGGAATCGGGGCCCGGTCTGCCCTCGCCCACCCAGTAGAACATCTCTGTATCGGGGCCGCAGGGGCCTGTCGGACCGGCGGCCCACCAGTTGTCGCTGGCAGGGAGATAGGCGATATGCCCGGGCGGAAGACCGGCGGCCTTCCAGTAGCCGGCCGATTCTTCATCGCGGGGGGCGTTTTCATCGCCGGCAAAAACAGTAACCGCCAGCATGGCCGGGTCGAGCCCGAGCCACTCCTTCGAAGTGAGGAACTCATAGGACCAGGCGATGGCCTCTTTCTTGAAATAATCGCCGAGAGACCAGTTGCCCATCATCTCGAAGCAGGTAAGGTGGGCAGGGTCGCCGACCTCGTCGATATCGCCAGTGCGGACGCACTTCTGATAGTCGGTAAGGCGTCTGCCGGCCGGGTGTATCTCGCCGAGGAGGTAGGGCACGAGGGGCTGCATTCCTGCCGTGGTAAAGAGCACGGTGGGGTCATTTTCGGGAAGAAGGGACTTGCCGGAGATCTCGGCATGGCCTTTCGATTTGAAAAACTCAATGTATTTGCGGCGGAGTTCGTTTATCGTAATCATAGTGCGGAGAAGTGTAGAATAGGGCCCGCGCCGGGGTCAAGGCGGGGCCGCGGGGCGGCTGCGGCATATCGCCGCCCCGGGCCCGCGGCAGGCGCGGCGCTAGCGGCCGTGCGTATCCTCGACCGCCGGCTTCGGCTTTTCCTCTTCTTTTTCCTCGTGCTCCGGGTTGCGCAGCCTGATCTGCTCGATCAGCGGCTTGACCTGGAAGAAGGCGTCCACCACCTCGGGGTCGAATTTGACACCCGAAAGCTTGTGTATCTCCTCGTAGACCTGATCCGGCTCCCAGGGCTCCTTGTAGACACGCCTCGACATCAGGGCATCGAAGACATCGGCAATAGCCACAATGCGGCCCGGAAGGGGAATCTCTGCCTCTTTGAGCCTCCGGGCCTTGCCTTCGGCGTCGATCTCGAGCGGCTTGCCCGTAAAAAGATCAACCTTGCCCGGATAGCCGGTGCCGTCCCAGTTCTCGTGGTGAGTCAGGGCAACATCGGCGGCAATGCGGTCGAGATCTGACTGCGGATCGTCGAAGAGTCTTGCGCCGAAATAGGTATGGGCCTGCATCACCGCGTATTCATCGGGGGTAAAGCGCCCCGGCTTTTTCAGAATAAGATCGCTGATAGCGACCTTGCCCACATCGTGCAGCATTGCCGCAAGCTTGAGGTTGTCCTTCATCTTGTCCTTGGTCTTATCGGCGACACCATGGTTGAAGGCCCAGCGGTCATAGATTTCGGCGGCATAGCCCGAGACACGGGCGACATGGGTACCTGTCTCCTTCGGGTCGCGGAGCTCCGCGAGCTTGATCATGCGGAGGATCATCGAGCGCGTCATATAGGCGCGGAGCAGGGCTTCGGTTGCGTTCGCGGCAAAGTGGCTGACAAGGAGCTCATCCTCTTTGCTGAAGGGCACATAGTTGCCCTTCTTGTCCTTGGCATTAATTACCTGGATGACGCCGAGCAGAGAACTCGAACTGGTCTTGAGCGGTACGGTAAGGGTGGAAATAGTCCGGTAGTGGGAAGCCTCATCGTAATAGGGATTGAAACCGAAGGGGCAGCCCGAGGGAATATGGTAGACATCGGGGATGTTTACCGAAGTGCCAGTCTTGGCAACATAGCCGGACACGGTCTTCTCGTCGATGGGAATGGAAAAATCGCTGTATATAAGCTTGGAACCAGGTGCAAGCTCTGCTTCCTTGAGGGCGTTCTGCGAATATTTAATGGCGAGCTTTTCGCCTTCCCGCACATAGATTGAGCCCGCTTCGGCGTCGACGACGCGGCGCGCCTCGAAGAGGATACGCTCGAGAAGGAGATCCGCATCCTGGATTTTATTGAGTTCTGAATCTATTTCGATAATTCCGCGTGCATCGCGCCTGTCCATCCACCCACCTCGGCCGTGCCTGGCACACAGTCTTTTGATTGATAACTAAACTATAGTATTTCAATCGCTTCTAGACAATGCGTTTTTTCCTGCACAAAGCTGTAAAATTGTGGTATATTGTTAATGAATGAACATTCGTTCATTTTTATTTCTTTTATCTATATGGCTTTATACATGGAGGCCCTTATGAAAGTTCTTATCACCGGAGCCTTTGGCAATGTGGGAAGAAGCGCGGTGACCGCCGTTCTTGAAAATAACGACAGCGTACGTATTCTCGAGGCGCCGACAAGGCACAACCTCGCTCTGAGCAGGACCTGCGCCCAGGGTTGCGAAGTCCTGTTCGGCGATGTGCGCGACCCGGAGGCCGCGGCCAGGGCTGTGCATGGCGTCGATGCTATCTGCCATCTCGCTGCCCTGATACCTCCCGCCGCAGACCGCAATCCCGAGCTCACCTGGTCAGTCAATGTAGGCGGAACCCAGAATCTAATAAATGCGGCGCTCAAAGAGCCGAAGCCCCCGCGCTTTATCCTCGCGTCGAGCATTTCGATCTATGGCGACCGCGTCAGGGATTTCTGGATCCGGACTACCGACCAGCTCAAAGCCAACGACGACGATGAATATGGCAAGACCAAGATCGAGATTGAGCGGCTGCTCCGCGGGAGCGGCCTCCCCTTCGTAATTCTCAGGCTGAGCTACATCGTCTGGAAGAAGAAACTGCAGTGCGATCCTATCATGTTCAGGATGCCGCCCGCGACAAAGCTCGAAGTCTGCCACACCGAGGACACAGGCCGGGCCTTTGCAAATGCGGTCCACGCGGACAATGCCCTGGGCAGAACCTTCAATATCGGCGGCGGGCCGAGCTGCAGAACCACCTACAGGGACTATCTCGACCGCATGTTCGGTCTGTTCGGCCTTAAAAACTCGCGGGCACTGCCCGACAGCGTCTTTGCGAAGGGCGGCTTCCACTGCGGCTGGTATGCCGACTCCGATGAAGCTGAGTCCGTGCTTCATTTTCAGCGGAAGACCATTGAGGATTACTACAGCGAGGTAAAGCAGGAGACGGCGGCGCGGCGCTTCTTTGCGCGGCTTGTGCGCCCTCTTGCCCTCTCAGGGCTCAAATCGGCGAGCCCCTACTGGGTGCACGGGGGAAGAAAAACCGCCCTCCAGAGCTGAGGCCAGGGCGATAGGCGCGCCAATAATCGCGCCGGCTTCAGGCGGGCTTTGAGCGCAGCGGACGGCGCTCGGGCCCCACCCCGGGCGGGCCTGTCCTGTGCAGCCGTGCCTGCCAGTGCGGAAGGCACGGCCCCTGCGGCAGCCCTCAGCTCTGCGGATCCGGAAATTTGAGCTGAAATGACATTTCAATAACGGTGCGGAGGAAGGACTGAATATCCACATCCTTGACAGCAAGCCCTCCGCTGCGGGAGAGCCGCACCGTGTTGAGGCTGCCGAGAAAAAAGATGCAGAGGGCTGCCTTCATCTGCTCGGCGCTCAGTGAATAGGAGAGCCCCTTCTCCTTGGACAGCTCCAGGATGAGCCCGCCGATCAGAGAAGAGAGCTGCTCGAGCTTTTCTTCGAGGCCGACCACAGCCCCGCCCTCGCTCAGCAGAATCACAATAAAATCGACATCGCTGTACAGGGAAGGCAGGACCCGGTCTACCAGAAGGCCCAGCTTCTGCTCGGGAGAATAGACCGTGCCCAGGGCGGCGGTGAGGTCTGAGTAGAATTCGCCCCAGCCTTCATCGACAACGGCGCTGAGAATAGCTTCCTTGTTGTCGAAATAAGTATACACTGAGCCGACAGGCAGCTCCGCGGCCGCGGCGAGATCCGCGATGCTTGTGCCATTGTAGCCCTTGCCCGCGAAGAGACTCTTCGCCGCGCGCAGAATCGCCTGTCTCTTTGCTTCGTCCTTTTCTCTTGCCATCAGCTCCTCAGCACTCTTCGAAAATGCCTTTCTGCCTGTTCTTCCGGACATGATCCCAGTTGAACACCCGGCCATTCATCACAATGAATACTCCGTGGGGAAGAAGGTTGACCGCCGAGAAGGCCGTCCCAAAATTGAAGAGGGCGTCGGAGCCCTGAATCTGATAGGGAATCATCGCGCCAGTGAGCACAATGGTTTTTTCAAGGCCGAGAGGGCCAATAAGCTTAGCCGTCTCCGACATCGTATCTGTACCATGTGTCACAATTATCTTCTCTTCGGGAGCCCGCTTGCAGGCCTCGAGGACCGAAAGCCGGTTTTTCTCCTGCATCTCGAGACTGTCGATGAGCTGATTCAGCTCAACCTGTACTGGTACCGTGACCCTTGTAAGCTCGAGGATCTCGGGCAGATGACTCTCTTTGAAAGAAAGCACTCCCTTGATCTCATCGTAGTGCTTATCGAATGTTCCGCCCGTCACTATGACGCGCACTGCTTTCTCATTCATACCCCGAGTATGCACCCGGCCGCGGAAATCTTGCAAGCAACTTTGGATGCCCGCCCCCTGAATTCCTGTGTACGGAAGGGAATTTCACGCCTGAAGAATTTGCGTTTGTCCTCAAGGAGCTCTATAGTTAACAGGGATTTCAGGAGGGGGCCCCGTAAATGGCGGAAAGTAAGGCCGGAGCAGAAAAACGCGCCAGAATTCTGGTTGTAGACGATGTAAAGATGAATGTCGAGCTCTTTACGGCGATACTCCAGGACGAATACGGAATACTCTGCGCCTCTGACGGGCAGCAGGGCATTGAACTCGCCCTCCGCGAGAACCCGGACCTGATCCTGCTCGATGTAATGATGCCGGGCATAGACGGCTATGAGACCTGCAAAATCCTTAAAAAAGATCCGCGCACAAGGGGCATTCCAGTCCTCTTTGTCACTGCTCTGGGACAGGTTCAGGATGAGGCCAAGGCCTTTGAGGCCGGCGGCGCGGACTTTATTACAAAGCCGGTCGCCCCCGTTGTAGTCCGCGCCCGCGTCAGAACACAGCTCGACCTTCATTCCCAGATGAAAAACCTCGAGACTATTGTCCGGCAGCGTACCGCCGAGGTCGAAAAGACAAAACTCGAGATAATAAAAAAACTCGGCCGCGCCGCCGAATTCCGCGACAATGAGACCGGACTCCATGTTATCCGGATGGGTCTCTATGGCCAGCGTATCGCGGTGGCCTATGGCATCTCCGAGGAGGACTCAAATCTCTATCTCGAAGCCCTGCCAATGCACGATATCGGCAAAATCGGCATACGGGATTCCATTCTGCTCAAGCCTGGCCGGCTCACCGATGAGGAAATGGCCGAGATGCGCAAGCACTGCGAAATAGGCGCCCGCATTCTGAGCTCGGAAGCATCCGGCCAGACAAGCGATCCGCTGGAACTCGCAACAAGCTGCGCGCTGAGCCATCATGAGCGCTGGGACGGGCGGGGCTATCCCTACGGGCTTTCAGGCGATACGATACCTCTTATAGGGCGGATCGCGACCGTGGCCGATGTTTTCGACGCGCTCACGAGCAAGCGCCCCTATAAAGAAGCGTGGCCAGTCGAGCAGGCATCGGCCGAGATCGACAAAAACTCCGGCATCCAGTTCGATCCGGAGATTGTCGAGGCCTTCAAAAAGGCCCTTCCGGATATTCTAGAAGTCAGAGAGCGCTATCTCGAAGAGTAAGGTGTCCATGAAGACTGAAGTTTTTGTGCTCTGTGATTTCGCGCAGGAAAATGACGGCAAGCTCTCGCTGATGGGGGCCTTTGATATTCTTGTGGCGCGCCAGCTCCCCATTATCCATCCGATTATGTGCGCCGCCACAAGGCTGCGTTTCGCTGTGTATGAACTTGGAGAGCACAGATTCCGCATAGAATTCCGCGATCCCGACAATGAGCTTATTCTCCCGGCTTTCGAAAACACCGTAAAGCTCGAGAACATCTCGGACGACTCGGGTGTTGCAGGCCTTGTGCTCCAGCTTACCCAGGTACCCTTCGCCAAATATGGCAAACACCGTGTAATTCTCTATGTCGACGGTCAGGAAATAGCCGAGGCGCCGCTCTATGTGCGCCACGGCTCGCCCTGAAATAAAAATATCTCAGTATTTATATATTACTATTTATGACAACAAACCGCTCCTGCATACGGCGCGGCCCGCGGTTTTGCGCCGGCAGGCTCCTAGTCCGCCGCGCGGGGCCTCGGCTTAAAGTTCCACTCCCGCGTGCTGTAGCGTGATGCGGCCAGCTCCCTGGCCTCCGCGAGTTCGTCTGCGGACAGTCCTCCATCTTCGAGCTCCACGCCATAGCCCGCAAAAGCGCGCACAAAGCCCGCCCGCATTGCCCGCGCGGCCTCGGCAAAGTCCACAGTCCGCCCGAGCAGAACCCTGAGCGAAGTGACGCGGTCGCCTGCTTTTTCGACCAGCTTCCGCCTGAGTTTTTCGTCCGATACTCGAAGCAGCGAGAACATAAGTTCGAGATCGAGGTCGAGCAGTATGGTTCCGTGCTGAAGCAGCACCCCGCGCTTGCGGGTCTGGGCGTTGCCCGATATTTTCTTTCCGCCAGCCTCGATGTCGTTTACCGGAACAAAATGCGCCTCGACGCCGAGCTCTCCAATGCCCGCGGTAAGGCCGGAGCAGATGCGCCTGTAGGATTCGACAATATCGAGGGGCGCGAGGCCGCAGCCAAGCGGCAGAATAATCGAATAGGTAAGTTCATAGTTATGAAAGACAGAGCCGCCCGCGGTGACGCGCCGCACCACATCGACGCCGGCCCGGCGCGCCGCGTCGAGATCGACAGTCTGCTCGATATTTTCGAAGTAGCCGACTGTGACGCAGGGCGGCGACCAGCGGTAAAAGCGGAGGCTGGGCAGTGAACTGTAATCGCGGCCCGCATCCTCGGCGCCTGCGGCCGAGCCGATCGAGCGGGCGACTCCGCGGAGCACTGCTTCATCTATGCCCATATTGAGGGCGCCAGGCACGCCTCTGGCATCGGACCCGCTTCCGCCGCCGGCTTCGGGCGAATCGATAAGTCTGAGTTTCACCTGGCGCTCCCGGCGGCGCCTTTATCCGCGGCGCCAGAACCCGCGCCGGCGGCACCGCTGCCACGCTCCGCGGCGCCAGAACCCGTGCAGGCGGCGCCTTTATCCGTGCCGCAGCTCCGGCCGGCAGCCTTCTGTCCCGCGCCCGCCGATTCAAAGCCCGCGCGCGCATGATACGAGGTGCGCGCGAGGGGCGCCGATACAACGCTTGTAAAGCCGCGGGCGCGGGCGAGCTCCGCAAAGCGCGCAAAGGCCGCAGGCCTGATATATTCGACGACCTCGAGCTCGCGCATGGTCGGGCGCAGATACTGGCCCATAACAAGGCTTGTGCAGCCCGCCCCCCTCAGGGCATCCATGGCGTCGAGGAGCTCTTCCTCGGTCTCGCCGAGGCCGAGCATAATGCTCGATTTGACTACAGGGCGGCCCTCGTGGGTCTCTGCCCAGGCCGAGGCCAGCGAAAGGGTGTGCAGGGATTTTTCGAAGGAGGCGCGGCCATCGCGGATGTTCTGAAGGCGCCGCACCGTCTCGATATTGTGGGCGAAAACCTCAGGCCCTGCCTCGAGGACAGCCTCTATCTCGCCTTCGCGGTAGTCCGGGACAAGGACCTCGACCCGCGTGGACGGCCGCGCCGCGTGGATGGCGCGGATGCAGGCGGCAAAATGCCCGGCGCCGCGGTCGGGGAGGTCGTCGCGGTCCACGCTGGTGACAACAGCATAGTCCAGATTGAGCTCGGCGACCGCGGCGGCGAGCTCTTCGGGCTCGCGGCTGTTGAGCGGATCGCCCTGCCGCGCTGCCTGTACCGCGCAGAAGCGGCAGCCCCGCGTGCAGGTGGCGCCGAGGACCATAAAGGTGGCGGTTGATGCGCCCCAGCACTCCGCCTTGTTCGGGCAGCGCGCACCCTCGCAGACAGTATGCAGCCCGCGGCGGCGCAGAAGTTCCGACATTTCGCGGCAGCCCTCGCCCGAAGGTATGCCCACCCTCAGCCAGGCGGGCTTTCTGGCAAGGCGGCTCTCAGCGGCGCCGTCTGCTCCGTTCCGGACGCCGCCCTGCGGCTGGGCCTTGGGGCTGTCTTTTTCCTCAGCTGGACTCATTGGACACTCCTGTCAGTCGCGGCAAAGCCGGCCGGCCTCTGCCAGGCGGGATCCCGCATGTTATAGATAAGAATCCGCGATGAGCGGGCAAGGGATTCGACCTCGCTCCGGCCCAGCACGCTGATGCGGAAGATGGCGGCTTCGATAACCGCATAGACGAGATCGTCGGCAGCCTTTACTGAGAGAGCGCGGAATTCGCCGGACTTCTGCCCGTCGATGAAGATCCCGGCCATAATATGCCGCATACGGATAGTGCGGCGGCGCACGCGTTCATCGGGGTCGCCGCCCGAAGCCCGCAGATGTCCCAGGTAATCGAGCACGACCGAGAGCAGCCTCGCCTCGGATGTGCACTCGCTCAGCGCGAGCTCGATGATTCTCGAAAGCTTTTCGGCGTGCGAAAGGCTGTCGTCCGCGCTTATCGAGCGGATTTCAGTCTCAAGCTTCGATATAAAAAGCTTTATGCTGAACGAGAAAATCTCCCTCTTGTTCTTGAAGTACAGATAGAGGATGGTCCTCGTAATGCCGCAGCGCTCGGCAATCTTCTGGAAAGTTGTATCTTCATAGCCGACATCGACAAAGACATCGAGTGCCTTCTCAAGTATTTCTTTTTTGCGCTGATCATGCTGCACCGCGATTGACAATTTCACCCTCCCTGTCGGCTTGTGATTATAGTATGAAAAAGTGAACAGAGGGAAGCATTTTTGAAAAATGCTTGTTTCCTTGGGCCTCTCAGGCTAGTATCAAATTGGACATATCCCGTCGAAAACAGTGAAGCGGACCTGTGTGCCTTTTATATCTGCCGCCATTTTTGTGAGGAGGCGCCGGCTTGAGTAATCAGCATAAAGTGCTCATCGTTCGGCTTTCGGCTCTGGAGGGCAGCGCTCCCCTGCGCGCCCGGCCTGGTGACCGCCGCATGGAGTTTCACCTCAGCAGAACCGCGCGTTCGGCTCTTGATTTCGGCAGCTCCCTCTACGCCTCGACAGGGAATATCATCTTTCCAGACCCCGCGGCCGCCCGCGTTTTTGCCCAGCGCGTCAATGAGAGGATAGATTCCTCTTCCCTGCCAGAAGGCAGCATGAAGGCGGGGCAGCTCAATGCCATGGCCCTTATCGATGAAATTCTGCACTATGTGTCCCGGCTCTACCGCGAGCATGTCGATGCCGCCGCATTCCAGAAAGCGCTCAGCGCGATGACCAGAGCCTGCGGAGAGACAGGGGTCGAAAGGCTGCTGCTTCAGTTTACCCGGGATTTCCCGCCGCTCTGGGTCTACCAGGGCCGGATGGATGCGGTGGGCTGGATAAACAGCGCTACCGAATCCGAATACAGCGAAGTCCTTGTCCAGAACAGGGAGCTCGCGGCCGAGGAGCTCCTCCTCCTCAAAATAGCCAACGAAAATCCCGCCTTTGAGCCCTTCCGCTTCTTCTTCGACGATGGCATCCGCCCTCTTGGCATCGAGGGTCTCAGGCGCTTCTCTGGTGCCCTCGCCAGGGAGACAGTCTATGTGGACGCTCTGGCCGCGCTCGACGCCTGTCTCGCCGCCCTTCCGCCCTTCGGGCCCGAAAAGCAGAGCCTGCCCGACCTCCTCAGGGCGCCTATGCGGGCTTCACCTTATTCTCTGGCTGGACAGCTTGAATATATGCGGCAGCACTGGGGCCTTATTCTCGGCGACAGATTCGAACGGCTTCTCGGCGGTCTCGATCTGATCCACGAGGAAGAGCGGCCCCGTTTTTCCGGGCCGGGCCCGACCCAGGTGCCCGCCTATCACAGCATGCCGAATGAATATGAACGCTTCAGTGCCGATGCGGACTGGATGCCCAATGTAGTCATGATGGCCAAGAGCACCCTTGTCTGGCTCGATCAGCTTTCAAAGACCTATGGCAGAGACATTCATACGCTCGACGCCATTCCGGACGAGGAGCTCGACAGCCTCGCCTCGCGCGGCTTTAATGCCCTCTGGCTTATCGGCATCTGGCAGCGCAGCGCCGCCAGCGCCGAGATTAAGAGGCGCTGTGGCAATCCCGAGGCCGCTGCCTCGGCATATGCGCTTTTCGACTATGAGATAGCGGACGAGCTGGGCGGCTGGCCGGCTCTCGAAAATCTCAAGGGCCGCTGCTCCGCCCGCGGCATACGCCTCGCTGCCGATATGGTGCCCAATCACACAGGGCTCGACTCCCGCTGGATCCGTGAAAGGCCCGGACTCTTTATGAGCAGCAGGCGCTGTCCTTACCCTGGCTACAGCTTCAATGGCGGCGACCTTTCGCAGGATCCCTCTATCGGGCTCTGGATAGAAGATCACTATTATGACAGAACAGATGCTGCGGTGGTCTTTAAGCGTCTCGACCGCAGAACAGGACAGGTCGATTATATATACCATGGCAACGATGGCACGAGCATGCCCTGGAACGACACCGCCCAGATTGATTTTTTAAAGCCAGAGGCGCGGGAGGCCGTCACTGAGCGGATACTCCATGTGGCGCGCAATTTCCCGATTATCCGTTTTGACGCAGCCATGGTGCTCGCCAAAAAATCCTTCAGGCGGCTCTGGTATCCCGCGCCGGGTTCAGGCGGCGATATTCCCTCGCGCTCCGAGCACGCGATGAGCGACTGCGATTTTGACAAGGCCATGCCGGATGAATTCTGGCGCGGTGTTGTGGACCGCTGCGCGAAGGAGGCCCCCGACACACTGCTTCTCGCCGAGGCTTTCTGGATGATGGAAGGCTATTTTGTCCGCACACTCGGCATGCACCGCGTGTACAACTCGGCTTTTATGAACATGCTCAAAAAAGAGGAAAACCAGAAGTACCGCGAGACAATAAAGAACACAATTGCCTTTGATAAAGACATACTTAAACGTTTTGTCAATTTTATGAACAACCCCGACGAGGAGACCGCTGTTGCCCAATTCGGCAGCGGCGACAAGTATTTCGGCGTCTGCACCATGATGGCCACCATGCCCGGACTCCCAATGTTCGGACATGGGCAGCTCGAGGGTTTTACCGAAAAGTACGGGATGGAATACAGGCGCGCCTATAAGGACGAAAAGCCCGACAGGGCGCTGCTCGAACGCCACGAAAGGGAGATATTCCCCCTGCTCAAGCGGCGTCCTCTTTTTTCGGGTGTTTCTGACTTTCTCTTCTACGATCTGGTCCAGAGCGGCGGCGGCGTAAACGAGAATGTCTTTGCCTATTCGAACTCTGCCTGTGGCCAGAAGGCCCTTGTGCTCTATAACAATGCCTACGAAAGGGCAGAGGGACATATCAGGGATTCAGTGCCCTATGCCGAAAAACAGGCCGATGGCAGGAAGGCGACTCTGAGCAGAAGCCTCGCGGACGCACTCGGACTCTCCGGCGGCGATGGCCGCTTTGTCGTAATGCGCGAGCAGAAGTCAGGTCTCTGGTATCTCAGACGTTCGCAGAAACTGATAGAAGAGGGCCTCACCATTATTCTTAATGGCTACGAAGCCCAGGTCTTCATCGATATCTTCGAGGTAGCTGACGGCGAGCGGCAGCTCTACAGCCTGCTCTATGATGCGCTTGCCGGAGCGGGCGTCCCCGATCTCGGCGCTGCCCTCCAGGACATGGCCCTGAGGGAGCTCTACTCCGCTCTTTCGCGGCTCGCTGCCCCCTCCTACTTCAGGGGCCTGCGCAGTCTTATCGGCTGGGAGCCAGGCGCGGAGACGCAGGCCCAGAAGGGGCAGAGCGCCGCCGCCCGGAAGGCACTGGCGGCCGCTGGCAGGGCGGAGCGCGACGCCGCCATCGAGGAATATCTCGGCTCGGTGAGAGGGCCCGCACTCGATTTTTATTCCGTTATCTATCAGCACAACGAAAAGGCGGCAGCCGCGGAGGCAGTGGCCGCAGAAAAGCGCAGGAAATCCATAATGCCGAAAGATCCAGAAAAAAATGGCACGGCCGGCGGACGGGAGCGTCTTTCCAAGGCCGCGGCGGCTGGAACAGCGGCGGCAGCCGAGGGCAGCGAGGAGGCGGACAGGGCCGAACAGGCGGCCGCGCGTCTCGAGGCTGGCCTCCGGAATCTGATCGCCCTTCCGGGTCTGATCCGCGGCACTCCGGGCAGAGGAAAGAGCGTGGAGGCAAAATCCGGCGCGGGGACAAGGCTCCGCGGCGCGGAGGAAGCCTTCCTGGCCCGGCTCTCCGCCCCAGGGGCGGTCGAGGCGATGGCCGTCTATCTGATACTCGACGGGCTCAAGGGCCTTCTGGACAGCAGGGCCTCCTCCGAGGAGAGCATCCTGATCTCCCAGCGCTTTGGGCTCGCGCGCAAACTCAGGGACGCGCTGAAGAGTGAAGGCCTGCCAGAGGGTGATGCCTACCGCTTCCCGACACTCGCGGAGACCGCTCTGGGCCGCGGCGAAGCGGCAAGCCTGACACTGGGAAAGGCCGATCCGGGCGATCCCGAGGCCATACAGAGGGCCGCGATGATTCTCGCCGACGATGAGGCGGTCCGCGCCGCTATCGGCTGCAATGTCTACGAGGGTGTCGAATGGTTTAACAAGGAACTCTTTGAGAGTACGGTCAGCTTTATCGCGCTGACTGGCGCTCTTCAGGGCTCAAGCGCGCATCCAAAGGCCTCGGCCGCAAAGAAGCGCGGGGCCGTCATGGCATCGGAGCTCTTCGCCGAGCAGCTGCTCGAAGCCGAAAAGCTTTCAAACTACCGTTTTCAGGATCTTCAGATGGCGCTGACCGGCACTGGAAGTATGCGGGGGGACGGTTCGGTCCCGGAGAGGCGCTGATGCAGCCAGCCGAAGCACATTCTTCAGGGCCCGCTGCCTTTGCCGCGCTGAAGGCGGAGATAGCGGCGGGCCTTGCCGACCGGAACCGCTCCTTTGTCTTTCCAAGCCAGGCGGTTGCGGACGCATGGGCGGCTGCCGCGCTCGAGCTGCCCGGCGTCGATGCGGTAGAAAGCGGACGTTTTATCGGCTGGGACCGCTTCAAGGAGCGCTGCTTTTCGGTCGAGAAGGATGAGCGCCCCTCGGACAGTCTCGCGCGCACTATCTGGGCGGCGGGCATTGTGGCAGCACAGGGCCGAAATCCCTTTCTGAGGCGCATATTAGGCGCCTCGGGCCGCCCGGACGCCGCCGGCCGGAGGGGTGCGGGCGGCGGGGGCAGCGCACCTTCGCCCGCCTTTGTGCCCTTTCTCGCAAAAATCCCCCCCTCACTCAAGCGCATCAAAACCACAGTGGACAAGCTGGGCGGTCTCTCCGCCTGCCACGACGAAGAGACAATAGCCGATCTTCTTGCACTCTATACTAATTATGAACTTTTTCTTAAAAAGCACCATCTGTTCGAACCAGGCTGGCAGGATCTCGATTCCAGAGTCAGCGGGGCCGCCAGTTATCTGGTCGTCGCGCCGGAGCTCATCGAAGACTTCGAGCAGTACAGAGCGGAGGTTGAAAAACTCGGGCCGGCTGTCAGCCTTTTCAAACTTGAAAGGCTGAAAAAGGATGAACCGCCTCAGCTCCGGCGCTTTCCAAACGCCTATGAGGAAATCCGCTACACCTTTCTAAAGATCGGCGGACTGCTGGACTCAGGGCTCAGACCCGATGATATCGCAGTCACCATTCCCGCGCTCGACCAGGCCGCGCCCTATGTCGAGCGCGCCGCGCGCGAAGCAGGGGTGCCGGTGGTGCTCCGCCAGGGAAGGCCGCTCTCGAGTTCGGCCTTCGGCCGTCTTCTCAGCGAAATAAGGGAGACAGTCAGCTGCAATTTCAGCTTTGAAACACTCAGGGCACTGCTTCTCGACAGCTTTGCCCCCTGGAAGGATCCGGCCAGCGCCAGAGGCCTTGTGCGTCTCGGCATAGACAAGCACGCCTATGCCTCCTACCGCGAGGACGGCCGCCTGGTCGATATCTGGGAGGAGAGCTTCAAAACCGATCCTTCGTCTTCGGCAGGCGCCAGGATTTTCTATAACAGGCTCAGACCGGTCCTTGAGTCCATAGCGGGAGCATCTGATTTTGAATCGCTCCGCACTCATATCTATGAATTCAGAGGAAAATTTTTCGATGAGAGCGGATGGAACGAAGATCAGCTCCGCTTTGTACAGCGCGCCATGGAAGAGCTCTCGGGCCTTGCACGCGCAGAGGAGGAACTCGGCGCCAGGGGAACCCTTACATCCCCCTTCAGTCTCTACCTTAAGGCACTCGAGAACAGCGGCTACGTGCCCCAGCATAAGGGCGCGGCCGTGCCGGTCTATCCCTACCGAGTATCCGCCCTTCTTCCGGTCCGGCGGCATTTTGTTCTCGGCGCTTCGCAGGATGGCATACGGGTCAGCTATTCGAGTTTCCCCTTCCTGAGCGACAGCCAGAAAGAAACACTTGGTATAATGGAGAGTGACGCTTCCGACAGTTTCGCGTGCGCTTACTTCTATGGAGGCGCCGACTTCAGCTATGCGGAGCAGGACTGGCTGTCCTACGCAATGCCGCATCCCTTCTTCATCAAGGATGGCGATCCCCTGCCTGCCCCCGATTTCGCGGAGCTCAGAGAGAAAGCCACAGCACGGGCCGAGGCCGCCGCATGGCGCGGCGAAAAGCCGCTCCCCGAAAAGATGCCGTTATTTATAAAGAATGCCTTCTGCGCGGCCCTGCCCTCGCTGAGTCCGGCAGCCCGTTTTGGAAAGGCTCTTCCTGCCCGGCCTGAGGCATGCTCTGCCCTTATGGCGCGGCCCAACATGAGGGACAGCTCGCGCCCGGATCTGCTCAGCGTATCCTACTCCACAATCGACGATTACCTCAAATGCCATTTTTACTGGCTTCTCTCCCGCTGTCTTGGCGTTCAGAACGAAGCGATGGGCATAGGCGCCGGCGAAGACAACGCTTTTTTTGACAACCGCCTTAAAGGAATTATCGCCCATGCGGCGCTTATGGAGCTTCTGAGCAGGATGGGGAAGCTTGGCTCCTTCTGTGCAGAAAATACCGACAGGTACAAGGCCATGATAGAGCCATCTATCGAGGCAGTCCTCCCTGCCCAGATTGAGGAACAGGGACCTTTTTTAAGGCCAATGTTCGCTGCCTACAGGCCTATTCTCGTAGACCGCTTTGGCCGTCTGGTCGACGAACTGGCTGAAAACAGCAGCGGATGGGATGCAGGAAGCCTCGAGAAGAAATTTGAGCTGGCCGGCCCGGGCTATCTGCTTATCGGAACGATAGACCGGCTTGGCTCAAGAGAAGCAGAAGATGGCAGGGAATACTGCATTATCGATTACAAGAAAAAAAAGGTACCAGTTCAGTCAGAATTTATGCTGAACACAGACAGGAAGACTGAAGCTGCAAAGTCAGCCGGGCCGCAGGCCGAAAGCACCGCTGAGGCCCCGGACAGCGATAGCGCCGGGGCTCCAGAGGACGCAAAACCCGAAGCAGAGAACGACCTCAAGCTCTACCAGATTGCGGCCTATGTGCGCCTTGCCGAAGCCTCAGGCATAAGGGTTTCCAGCGCATCATTCTGGTCCATCGAAAACGCAAAACAGACCGATGTATTCACGCCCCAGGGAGCCGGGAAAGCCGGCACTACGCGGGCCAGTTATGACGCGGAACTGGCGAGATTCGACGATGCCCTTGGCCGCTGCGTCGATGGCATAAAATCCGGCCGCTATGAGCCTCTGGAATCCTCAGACGCGATACTGGGGAAATGCGGCAACTGCAGCTTTAAATGTGTATGCCGCATGCATTACGCGGCCAAATAAGAGAGAACTATGGGCAGTACTCATGCGATAAAGCTCGATGACGATCAGACCAAGGCTGTAGCCTTAAGGCACAATGCAGCGGTCACCGCGGGAGCCGGCTCCGGCAAGACAACAGTTCTCGCGGAGCGCTACCTTTCGCTTGTACAGGGCACAGGCTCAGGCGCAGATGGCGTCGATGTACGCTCAATACTCTGCCTTACCTATACGCGCAAGGCCGCGGCCGAAATGAAGGAGCGCATTTATAAAAGGCTCCATGCATCGGAAGACAAAAACTCAAGGCTTGCCGTACAGAGGTTTGCCGAGGCATCGATATCAACAATTGATTCTTTCTGCGGCGACATACTCAGAAGTTCCGCCCAGGAGTATGGCTATCCGCCCGATTTTGCGATCGATGATGACAGAGCCCGAGGAATCGCGGAAGATGAAGCTCTGGCCTTTCTTCTCGAAAAGGAAGACAATCCGGTTCTCGCGGAGCTTTTTTCGTCGATGGGATTCGAAGCCTGCTGGCAGGATCTCTTTGCCTCGGCGGCCTACCGCTATGGCCTTCCCGCTCAGAGGGAAGAGAACGATTTTGACTCGATGCCGGCGAAACAGGCCGGGGCACTTGCCGCCTTTATGGACAGTCTGCTGCAGGTAATAATTGACAATTCCTGCTCCACCGCAGAGCAGATCAGGGCCCTTGGAAAGGCGGATCCCGGGAAAGGGAAAGATATACCGGAGCTGCTGGACCTGCTCGGCCGCATAAACGCCATCTGCTGCACACAGAAGAGCATCGATGAAAACAGGGAAAGTCTGGAGGGCCTGCTCCGCAGACTGGCGGGAAAGAGGGTACTGAGCCGGGTAGCCGAATCAGGCCCCGGTCCGATTCTCAAAGAATGGCAGAAAGAAGTAAAAAAGGCCGCAGGCACCTATCTCGAGGCCAGCGAAGCGGAGCCGCAGCTCGAACGCAACAAAAATATTCTCGTACTGCTTAAGGAATTCTGCGCCCGCTATCTCGAGGCAAAGCGCCGCGAAGGCATAATGAGCTTTATGGATGCCAGTGTGGCCACTGTCGACCTTCTAAAAAAGCGCAAGGAAATCCGCGCCTACTGGAAAAAAAGATACCAGTTTATAATGATTGATGAATTTCAGGATGACAATGAACTCCAGAAGGAGCTTCTCTATCTGCTTGCGGAAAAAAACGGCAGCGAAGCCGATGGCATTCCCTCGGCCAGCCAGCTCGAACAGCAGAAGCTCTTTTTTGTCGGCGACGAAAAACAGTCCATTTACCGTTTTAGAGGCGCCGATGTATCGGTATTCAAGCGGCTGAGCGGCGAGCTCTCTTCCGGGATGGATAACGGCGGGACGGTAGCAAGTCTCAATACCAACTACCGGAGCGAACCCGCCCTTATAGATTTTTACAATTCTTTTTTCCCCGGAGTATTCTCGCCATCCGATGGCAGAACAGCGCTTGAGGATTTTGAAGCCGGCTACGAAGCGGCCCAGTCCAGAAAAGCGACGCAGGGAGTCGAGCCCCGGATCGAACTGTTCTGGAAACAGTATAAAAAAACCTCGGAGCTGGAACTGGACGGCCTTGTAGATGATGACAGGGCCATTGCCGATTTTATTGCACGCAGAATCAAGGACTCTGTCGAGAATAAATCCCTTCTAATTGCGAATAAAGGGGATGACAGAAAGACGCGGCCCGCGAGAGCTGCGGAATACTCCGATTTTGCCATTCTCTTCCGTACCCTAAAAAATCAGCACCTTATCGAGCGGGCCTTCCGCGTTCACCATATTCCCTATAACGCGGTGACCACTTGGGGACTCTTTGTCGAATCCCCCGCCAACGATATCTATAACGCACTTAGGCTGAGCCTTCTTCCCGACGACGAAAAGGCCTACGCGGCAGTACTCCGTTCTCCCTTCGCGGGCATCTCCGATGATGGTCTTGTGAGCGTTCTCGCGCCCAGGACCCGAAGGCGCGGCGGTTCCGCGTCCCCCGCACTCCCCTTCCCGCCCGAAGACGAGGCGCGGCTTGCGGACAAAGACGACAAGGCGCGATTCCGCCATGGCCGGCAGATTATGGAGCAGCTCGCAAGGATGTCCGACCGGTCCAGCATAGCAGAGACAGTCTCCTACCTCTGGTTTGAGGGCGGCCTCCGTCTGTCGATACTGGAACGCCCCGAGGCCCATCCATATCTTGAGCATTATGATTACCTCTTTGCTCTGGCCGTGGACGCCGATTCGGCGGGCAAAAACCTCGAGACTTTCGTCTCCGAGCTCGAGCCGCGCATGGGCATTCCCTCAAAATTTGAAGAGGAGCGCGAAATACAGCGTGAGTCGGGCGAGGGCGTAACCATGATGACTATCCACAAGAGCAAAGGGCTGGAATTCCCAGTTGTGATAATTCCCTGGATAAACACAGGATTGAACCAGGGAGGCGACTCCGACGCATACTATTATTCTCCCTCAAGCGGTCTCAGCTTTACCGTGAAAGATTATGAGGATCCGGATGCGAAGGATCAGAATATTTTCAGCCAGAAAATCGACAGTACCATGAACAAGGCGATGGAGATGGCCGAGCTCAAACGCCTCCTCTATGTCGCCTGCACCAGGGCAGAGTCCCATCTCTTCTTTGTGGCCCGTGAATCGGTCAGGGCCGTGCAGGGTTCTTTTCTGGGCCTTCTCACCCAGAATCCGGAGCAGGTTGGAAAAAGAAACCCGAAGACAGGCACCTACGACAGTCTGCCCGCGGCGGTCAAGGCCTCCGAGATCCCCGACCTCACAATCGACGAGTATAAACGTATGTATTCGGGAGGAAAATTTCAGGATCCCGGCACACTCAGGCCCTTCTATGAGGGCGCCTCGCCGCTTGATAGAAGCTATGGCAGGCGTTTTGTCTCTGTTACAGATATAGCCGCCGCCCTCTGGAAGACAGATCCGCGCTCGGCCGCCGAAGGCCAGAAATTGAAGACACTTGAATGCGAACAGTATCTTGCCAACGAGCTCAAGGATGACAGCGGTGTCTTCGGCACACTCTGCCATGCCCTTGTGGAGGAAAAACTGTCTGCAGCCCGCAGCAAAAGGCCCGACCGCTCTGCGGAAATCGCCATCCAAACCCTGCCTGCGGATCTCGGCGAAACTGCCAGAAAAAGCCTCGGCGCCTGCGCCATGGATCTGGCCGAGGGCTTTATGGACTCCGATCTCGGCAGGCAGGCACTCGCCTCGCCCTCGGTATCGATGGAAAAAGAGATTATTCTGAAGGGCGGCCGGGACACAAATGCTGTTTTTATCAAGTGCCGGCTCGATCTTCTCCTTGAGAATGGGGATAGAATTGATATAATTGATTTCAAGAGCGACGCGGCAAGGCAGAAGGGCCTGCATGACTACCAGCTCGCCCTGTACCGCTATGCTGTGCAGAGGCTTCTGCCCGGCAAGGAGCTGCACTGCTTTATTTTCTGGCTGAGAGACAGCAGCACTGAGGAGGTAGAGCTGACTCTGGACGCCGGCAGGATTGAGAGTGACTTGAGTTCTGTCGTCGATTCACTGTATTCTGGCAGTCCGCAAAATGAGTGAGCCAAAAGTACTTATAGTCGAGGATGAGCGCATAATCGCCCTCGATCTTGAACGCAGACTTGAGCGCTGTGGCTATACCGTAGTCGGACTCGAAAGCGAAGGCGAAGCCGCCATCGAGACCGCCAGAACCAAGAGCCCCGATATCATTATCATGGACATTATGCTGTCCGGCAGTATGGACGGCATCGAGGCGTCGAAGCATATCAAGGCCGAGCTGGCCATACCAGTGATATTCCTGACAGCCTACGCGGACGAGGGCACGCTCGAGCGCGTCAAGCAGGCAGAGCCCTATGGCTACATTCTGAAGCCCTTCAACGAGCGTGAGCTGCTCACAACTATTGATATTGCCCTGTACAAGGACCGCACCGAGAAGAAGCTCCGCAGCCAGGAGCATCTGTATTCCGCCATACTTCATTCGATAAACGATGGAATTATATCCGTCGACGCCTCCCTCCGGGTGAGTTTTATGAACGCCGTGGCCGAAAGGATAATCGGCCTTGCCGACGGGGAGGCCCGCGGCAGAAAAGTGACAGAGCTCCTTCCATCTTTCGAAGAGCTTGCGAAGCAGAAAGAGCTCAGACAGGATGAAAACCAGGGGCAGGGCAGAAGCATCGGCGCCGACCGGCCCTATTTTTTCAGCGAGATATCGCTTAAAAACGCCAAAGGCGATGAATTTGTAGTCGAAGGCTCTATGACACGGATCCGCTCCGGCGCCGATGAGGGCTATGTAATCGTGCTCCGGGACATAAGCGAGATAAAGCGCATGTCGGAGCGCATCGATTATCAGGCGAGCCATGACAATCTTACTGGCCTGTCCAACCGTGAGGATTTTTCGAGCCAGCTCGACAACACGCTCAAAGGCAGCCAGAGCACAGGAAAGCTCTTCGCCCTCCTCGTGCTCGATATCGACCGCTTCAAGGTTGTAAATGACAGCTGCGGAGCGCTCGCGGGCGATGAGCTCCTGCGGCAGGTGGCAGTCCACATCAAGGAGAGCATTTCCCGCGAAGACATCTCTGCCCGCATCAATGGCGATGAATTCGCTGTAATACTGATGAACTGCAATTCGGAGGAGAGCGCACATGTTGCCACCCGCCTCCGGGAGTCACTCGAAAAGCAGCGGTTTTCGTGGCAGGAAAATATATTTCCAATTACAGTATCCGTAGGAATCGTGCCCATCGAGAACCCCAATATCGCCCCGCATGACCTTCTCGCCGCGGCCGAGGAAGCATGCAAGCTCTCAAAGGAAGAGGGCGGCAACAAGATCATCGTATTCCATGCCGAAGATAACGCCTTCAAGCGCCGCAAGGGCGATATGCACTGGATTACGGAGATAAATCACGCGATAGACGAGGACCGTTTTATTCTCTACGACCAGCCTATCGTGCCGCTGAATGCCCCATCCGGCAAGGCCCCGCCCAAAGCCGAGATTCTGCTCCGGCTTGTACAGGAGGACGGGTCTCTTGTACTCCCCGAGCGTTTTGTGCCGGTGGCTGAACGTTACAGCCTGGCTTCAGCCCTGGACCGCTGGGTGCTGACCCATGCCTTTAAAACATACCGCGGGCTGCGCGACAGGGGCGCTGCAATGGGTTCTGCCGATATCGCGGTCAATCTCTCCGGGCCTTCGATTCTCGACGAAGATCTAATTGACACGATTATCGGCGAGGCCGAAACCTACGGAATCGAGCCCATTCACATCTGTTTTGAGATCACCGAAACCGCGGCAATACAGAATCTCGCTTCGGCCAGCGTCTTTATGAAGAAGCTGAAAGACAAGGGCTTTTTCTTTGCCCTCGATGACTTCGGCTCCGGCTTTTCTTCTTTCAGCTATCTGAGGAGCCTCCCCGTCGACTACCTTAAAATCGATGAGACTTTTGTACGCAATATCGATGAATCTCTGATAAGCTACGCAATGGTAGAGACCATAAATTCTGTCGGCCATATAATGGGAATTAAGACGATCGCCGAATTTGTAAAAGACAAGGCCACGCTCGACAAGCTTCAGAGCATCGGCGTTGACTACCTGCAGGGCTATTATATCGCCGAGCCCTCTCCCTTCGCCGAAGCCCAATAGGCGGCGGGCGGCGGCCCGCTTTCCCCGGCCGCGCCTGCCAAGCAGGCGCGGAGCAGCATTCAATCCTCCGAGACAACCTTCCGCACTGCATTTTCAAAGGCTGGAATATCGTCGAGAGACTTGGCCGGCGTGAGTTCCTCCGGGCGGGCAATCGCGAGAATGCGGGCCCGTCCTTCGGCCGCAAATTCCGCGTCTACATTGTCCAGCGCGAATTCATGGCCCTCGGGATCATTGCCGGGAATCTCATAGCCGCATTCAGCATTCCAGTATTTGCCATGAAAGAGACCGAGCTTCTGCACAAGAGCGGAAGCGCGGTAGAGACGCACGCCCACATTGGTATAGCCAGAGGCCGGCCCCACTGCGTGGCCCTGCAGCTTCTGATGTCCAAAAGCGCGTGGGAGTCCATCCCCGTCGAGCACAATGGGATATGCGGCCCCGCTTATAGGCGCGGCGGGCAGCAGAAAATCGGCAGGCGGCTCCGCTCCCGAAGCCTGTGAGGCGGAATTGAGAGCATCGAGCGCCAAAAGCGAAGAGAGCATAGTTGTGTGTGAATTTGCGTCGCCGCCGAAATTGGCGATAACATAATCATAGTTATTAAGAATATCACTGCACTGCCAGGCCGCGTCGCCATGTCCCAGAGGTTTGCCAAAAGGCGCAGCCTGCGTATGATAGCGCCTGTTCTGAAGCCCGATCCCGAGGGGCTTAAGGATCTCCGCATCTATTTCGGCTTCCCAGCCGCGAACCACGATAAGGTGGAATCCAAGGCCGTCTGATGCCGCGAGGGCATAGGCCGCCACGGGGATGCGGCCGGCAGCATTATGTATATAATCGCACACCGGATAGAGGCCGCGCGGCTTTTCGGTGTTAAAACCAGGATCGTACCAGCTGGGACGTTCTTCTGCAGGCAGATCCGCCGCTGCCTTAAGAGATTTTATCCAGCGTGTGCCCGCGCCGGCGAGAAGGGTAAGGCAGCAGGTTCTGGAAGCGAGGGCTTCCGCATATTCGGCCACGCTGGCATAGGGCCGCATGGCGCCGCTTCGATCCCTGGCGGCGGCCGCATTCCGCTCCTTAAGCGCGAGAGCCGCTATCGAGGCCCGCACCGCGGAGGCTCCCTTCCAGTTTTTCCCTGTCAGGTCTTCAAGACGAATGTCCATGCTCCGCCTCCCATCAAAATTATAGTGTCAGCTGTCTCTATTTTTTATGGACACAGTATTTTTTAACAAATCCAGCGGGCCTGTAAGTCATCTTCGCCTGCCTCAGCCCCTCATCGCCAAGATCCTGCTCGCGGTTTACCATCTCGAATTCCGCGGGAAGGCTCAGGGCACAGGACTGATTCAGATACTGATAGACCCCCTTAAAACTGTCATCGCCCTTTTCAAAATGCTCGGTAAACATCGAGCTGCTGCCAAGAGGCTCGCCCATCCACCAGCCCGCGGGCTTTCCACCGACATAGTAGACCCGCCCCTGGAGCTCAAGTTCCTTCCAGAGCTGGAGCGCCTCGCGGGCCGCGTCGTAATCGCCGTCATAGCCTTTCTGCTGTCTCCAGATATCGAGGAGGGCGAGGGCATCCGAGGTCGAGGCTGAGTCAAGCTGCCTCTCCTCAGCCTGATAATTTTTCCTGAAATAATTTACAAAACTTTTTTTCTTGTGGAAGGCAGCCCCGGGGAGCTCCGCGAGGTCCTGGCGCCGGTAGAGATAGTCAAAATTGTCTCTGTCCTCGTGGACTTCGTAGCCCCAGGCCTCGAGATCCGCGCCAAGGCTCTCCTTCTGCTTCTCCGAAAGATTCTTAATGCGGTCAAAGTCTGACAGAATCTCCTCGAGTCTGCCGCGCGCAGGGATGCCTGTCGGCAGGGAGACGAACTTTCTGCCGCAGGGTTCATCGCTCTCGCCGGCTATTATGAGGATTCCGGACTTTTCAGGCCCGTCAGGTCCGTCGGTCCCGGCCTCTATATGGGATATTCTGTAACCATAGTGGTTCCGGAACAGGTAGAGGTTCGCGAAGGTGAACTCCGAGATTCCTTCGCTAAGCTTTTTAAGCTGGGCTTCGATCTCGCTTCTCATTCCAAGCTCTATTGGGGCAAACTCCGGAAAAACAGGTAATGCCATAGCTCAATGATACGTAAAAGCAGGGGGGCTCGACAAGGACAAGGGGAAGGCGCATGCCATTTGGGGCTGCCCGCCGCTTCTCTTGACTCCCCGCCGGATCGGACCCTAGACTCAGTCTCATGCTGGATCCCGAATTGGAAGAAGAGGACAGAAGAATCCGCGCAAAGCGCTTTCAGGGCATTCTGCTGCTTATCGCGGCCTTCCTCGCCGTCCTTATTCTGGGCGGCACCATCTACGGCCTTGCTACGGGCTCCCGGGCCAAAAAGCTTGCACGGGAAAAATCCGGCCAGGTGCTGCGGCCGGGCTATGCCACCTTTGCCGAGATTGGCACCATCCGTGCATCGACCGCGGATTCAAAACCCGCCATTGTAGTGGCGACCATCAGCTTCCCCTATTCTGCCTCGGACCGCGAGTTCAAAGAAGAGCTGCACAAAAAAGCCCCCGCTCTCAGGGAGGCCGCCGTCAATTATTTCTCCTCAAAGACCGTGCAGAGCCTTGCGCCGGCATACGAAGGCGCGGTAAAAGCCGGCCTCCGCGACTATCTAAACGGTCTGCTCTCGCTGGGCAGGATCGAGGAGATCTGGCTCTCCGATTTTTCTGTTGTCCAGTAGGGCATAAATCTGATTATGGCAGAAGAATGGCGGCCAGAAAAAGAGTGGGGCTGCCTGCGCCGCCGGAACAAGGGAAGAACGCGTCTCTAGGCGCGGCCTGCCGCCTCATCTTCAATTTCGGAGAGTATGCGCTCCATCCGCTCGTGGCGCTCTGCTGCAAGGCGCCTCCCCTCGGCGGTATACATGCCATCCCTGAGCCTGCTCAGCTTAATATGCCATTCGCGCTGAAAGGAGTCGTTCGCGCTCGAATTGTCGGCTGGATCGATATCCTTCCAGCTCGACTCGGGATAATAAACCGAGCGCCCGTGTTCGCCGAGCCAGAGATAGGCGCGGGCCACGCCGACAGCTCCGAGCGAATCGAGCTTGTCGGCGTCGAAAAGGCATTTGGCTTCAACAGTCTGAGGAGCGCGGCCTCTTCTGTGCCGGTGCTGGATAATCGCGTCGAGAACAGCCTGCCTGCGCTCCGGCGGAAGCCCGAGTCCCTCGAGGAAGGGCCCGGCGAGTTCCACCGAGATCTCCTCGTGGCGGTCGGGTTCAGGGCCCTTGCTCTTTTCGGCTGCCCGGCCGATATCGTGGAGCAGGGCCGCGGCGCGCACAATAAAGAGATCGGCCCCCTCGCTCGCGGCAATGTGTTCCGCGAGGCGGTATACCCGCTCGACATGGCTGAAATCATGGCAGGCCCCGGAGCTGAGCTGTTTCTCCCGGGCAAAGGCTTCTATGCGGGCAAGGAGCCCGGCGTCATCCAGGCCGCTTCCCGGATTCTCTGTCTCTGTTTCCTTCAGCATGATGATAGGAAATCGTAGCGCTCCATCCAGACCGCCACAAGGCCCTGCAGCGGCCTTCCTGCGGGGCCCGCCCCCTGGCGCATCCTCGGCTCTCACTGAGGAGCAGCCCTGTCCCTGACTTTGCAGAGCTCTCTCTGTCTTTGGCCTTCACAAGCGGCTTTTGCGGGTGCATACTGGAAAAACCATGAAAGACTACAAATCACTTGTTGCCCGGCCCGCCGCGGCCGAGGCTGTAGAGCGGCTTGTCCGCTATGCGATGATCGAGACGACGAGCGACCGCCATATCGATCCCATTCCTTCCACCAAGGGCCAGTGGGACCTGGCGAAACTCCTTGTCCAGGAACTCAAAGGGCTCGGCATCAGCGACGTGAGCCTTGACGATCACTGCTACGTTATCGCGCGCGTGCCGGCGAGCGCGGGCTGCGAAAAGGCCCCGATTATCGGCCTTATGGCGCATATGGACACATCGAGCGATGTGAGCGGCAAGGATGTAAAGCCGCGGCGCATCGACAACTACGACGGAAAGGCCATAAAGCTTTCGGGCGACTATGTGCTCGACCCGGCTCTCTATCCGGACCTCTCCGACCATGTCGGCGACAGCATTGTTGTCACCGACGGCACTACCCTTCTTGGCGCCGACGACAAAGCCGGCGCCGCCGAGATCATGACAGCGCTTCATATATTCCATGATCATCCGGAGAAAAAACACGGTCCCCTTGAAATCTACTTTACCCCCGACGAAGAGACAGGCAAGGGCATGGATCTCTTCCCCCTCAAATCGATAAAGGCCAAGGCCTGCTATACCTTCGACGGAGGCAAACTCGGCGAAGTCGAGGCTGAGTGCTTTACCGCCTATGAGGTTAAGCTTGAGTTTACCGGCACTGTTATCCATATCGGCTCTGCCCGCGGCAAGCTCGCAAATGCCACCACCATGGCGGGCAACTTTATTTCAATGCTGCCCCAGGACGAAGCGCCTGAGTCGACCGACGGCTGGTACGGCTATTACTGCCCCCTCGAAGTAAAAGGCGGCCTCGAGGCCGCAACACTCGATGTCTTTCTCCGCGACTTTACCCGCGAGGGTATGGACCGCCGCATCGAAGCCTGCAAGGCAATCGCCGCGGCCGTTCAGGCCAAATATCCGCTCGGAAAGGTAAAGCTCACCGTCTGCAAGCAGTACCTCAATATGAGGGAAAAGCTCGACGAGCATCCCGAGGTGCTGGCACGCGCCCTCGAAGCTGCCCGCAACGCGGGCGTCGAACCCGTCATCACGCCGATCCGCGGCGGCACCGACGGTGCACGTCTCACCGAGCTCGGCGTGCCTACTCCCAATTTCTATACAGGCGGCTACAACTACCACAGCCGCTTCGAGTGGGCTTCGATAAGCGAGATGGGTCAGACAGTCGACACTATTCTCGAACTCGCCGCTCTCTGGGCTGAGTAAGGCCCCAGTGCTCCTGCTGGCGCGCGCCCGCGTGACTGCGCGGCCGCGCGCCGTACAGGCCTGCGCGCCATGCAGACCGCAGGCGCACCGGGCCAGGCTGGCTGCAGGGCCTGCCGCGATGTGCACTCCGGCGCCGGCCCGCGCCCGCATCAATTTGTAATTCCCTCCTCAAAGCACAATACTCAAAACTAAAGACGCAGGATGCAAGGACGCCTCAATATTGTGTCAATTGGAGGTATTATGGGCAAAAGGGTCAGTCTGTTTATTTTCGGGCTGCTTGTTATGGGCATGCTTCCTCTCTGTGCTCAGAGTTCCGCCGCCGTACCGGGCAAGGACTACAGACCGATTCTCTCGCGGTCCTATGCGGGCGAGGTGGCCGAGCGCTTTATCCGCTATGTCAAAATAACCACAACGAGCGATCCGGCTGTCGAGACCATACCCTCCACAAAGGGACAGTGGGAGTTCGCGAAGCTTCTTGTCACGGAACTCAAGGGCCTCGGCATCAGCGATATCACCCTCACACCGGACTGCTTTGTCATCGCGCGTGTGCCGGCTTCGAAGGGCCGTGAAAAAGCCCCCACAATTGGCCTCATCTGCCATATGGACACTTCGAGCGATGTCCCCGCAGGGCAGGTAAAGCCCCGGCGTATCGATAACTATGATGGAAAACCGGTAAAGCTCGGCTCGAGCGGTCTCATCCTCGATCCAGCCGAGTTCGAGGACCTCAAAGATCATATCGGCGACAGCATTATTGTCACCGATGGCACAACACTTCTGGGCGGCGACGACAAGACAGGTGATGCCGAAACAATGACCATGCTCCATTATTTTATGGAGCATCCAGAGAAGAAACACGGCCCTCTCGAAATCTGTTTTGCCCCTGACGAGGAGACAGGCAGGGGCATAGATGCCTTCCCGGTAAAAATGCTCAAATCCACAGCATGCTACACAATCGATGGCGCAAAGCTGGGCGAAATCGAGGGTGAGTGCTTTAATGCATACCGTGCCAAAGTGGTTTTTTCAGGCGTCGCCGTACATCCCGCTATCGGGCGTGGAAAGTATGTTGATGCCACGCTGATGGCCACAGATTTTGTCTCGATGCTTCCGCGCAATGAGGCTCCCGATACAAGCGATGGCAGGCAGGGCTATTTTGCCCCTACAGAACTCAACAGCAGCACTGACACCGCGACCCTCCTTGTCTCGCTCAGGGATTTCGAGCGCGAAGGAATGGAACGCCGCATTGCGGTCTGCAAAGCCATCGCAGCCGCCGTTCAGGCCAAGTACCCCAAGGGGAAAGTGGAGATCAGCTTCGAGCAGCAGTATCTCAACTACAGAGACAAGCTCAACAAGCGTCCGGAAGTCATGGCCAATGCCTTTGAGGCCGCCCGGAGAGCGGGTGTCCCCGCGGTCGCCGCACCCGCGCGGGGCGGTACCGATGGCGCGATGATCACCGAGGCCGGCATTCCGACACCCAATATCTATACCGGCGACTATGCCTTCCACAGCAGGTATGAGTGGGTATCGATAGCCGACATGGTTCAAACTGTTGATACTCTTATCGAGCTCTGCGGGGTCTGGGCTGAGTAAGGAGCCGGCGGAGCCGCGGCGGGCGGGCAGGCCCCCTCGGCGGCCTGCCCGCCTGATTCAGAACCGCTGTACCGTGCATAAAAAAAGACCGCTCCGGATATCCGGAGTGGTCTTTTTTTTGCCCGCAGATGCAGGGCCTCTGCCCTGTTCTTCTGCACCCGCGCGGAACGCCGGGCTGCCGCGCAGGCCTGTGGTCCGCGCCTTAGGCGTTCAGTTCAGCGGCCGAGAATAATCTTCGCGCCCGCCATGAGCTTGATGTTCTTGAAGGGATCATAGGGATCGAGATTATAGCGCGTAACCACGCCATACGCATCGGTACTCTTGCCCTCTGCCGGTCCTATATTAAAGAGGTAATCGCCTTTTACAAAGACACCCAAGATGCCAATATTGACATTGAGGCCTGCGCCGAGCTGGGCATAGACACTGCCGGTCAGCGGATTGTCATCGTTGGAGATCTCGGTCTTATTCTTGAAATCCGAATAGATAAGGCCGATGCCGGCATCGACAAAGGGGTCGAGCCAGTTTTTGTATTTAAGGGGATGGCCCTGGATATAGGCCGCCACATCGATATCGCGCATCTGGTATGAGTCGCCATTTCCGAAATAATCCTCATTATAGAGACTCATGTTGCCGGACACACCGATAACAAAGGTATCGATGCCGATCTCGATAAAGGGGCCCCAGAAGAAACCCTCTCCGGTCTGGCTGGCCGTTGAGATCTGATCCATATCGAAGCTATTCATGTACAGGGCACCGCTCGCGCCGATAGAAATCTGCGCGAAAGCCCCCGAACCGGCAATCAGGGCGAGAATGGCGATTACCGCGATTTTCCGTCTCATATGACCTCCTTCTCGGCCCTGAATGGGCGAGAACTTAACGGATTTCAGCTCTTACTATAGCGCACTGTAGTGAAAATACAAATAGCCTGCGAAGACCAGGAAGGCCGGCGTCTGCCGCTGCCTTATTTATGCAGCAGAGTCTTCTCAAATGTTGGAAAGAGTTTCATAAATGGATATAGTTTACAGCATGCAGGAGCCTCCGCGGCTCCAGACGCATTCACGCACCAAGGGAGGATCCATGAAAAGGATCAGCGCTGTTATCCTTGCCCTCTTTGTTGTTCTGGCAGGCGTTCCGCTTTTTGCCCAGAGCAGGGGCTCGCTCACTGTCAACTGCAATGTGACAGGAGCAAGGGTATATATCAACGGCAAAATTTCTGGCTATACAAATCCGAGCTTAACCATCATGCTCAAGGCCGGGACCTATCAGATCAGGGTTTCCAAAGCGGGATACCCTGAATTTTCAGCGACCATCACAATGGGGAATCAGCCGGTCATCGTAAACGCGGTACTCGGCGGCTCCAGCACACCGCAGCCTGTCCCCCAGCCCGCTCCTCAGCCCGTGCCGGTACCGGCACCCCAGCCAGTGGCACCCACGGTGATGCGGCACAATCTCAGCGTACACTGCAATGTCAACGGCGCTGAGGTAATTATCAACGGAAACACAGCCGGACGCACGCCCTTCGAGGCACAGATGAACGACGGCACCTACAACCTCACGGTCAGGGCCCCCGGCTACAGCGATTTCAATACCTCACTCTCGATCCGCGGCAACACAAGCGTAAACGCCGTGCTGCAGCCTATGAATTATGTGCTCACTGTCAGCTCGAGCAATGTCCAGGGTGCCGAGGTCCTGCTCAATGGCCAGACCGTCGGCCGCACTCCCTTTACTGGCAGCCTCCAGCCGGGCACCTATACTCTGACAGTCCGCATGGCGGGCTTTGCGGATTACAACACGCAGATCAGCATGAATGGACCGCAGAACGTATCCGTCTATCTGCAGCCGCAGATGGCCAGCTGGCGGTTCAACGGCTACAGCAGCCAGATCCAGCTCTACATCGACGGCCAGTCTGTCCGGAACAGCCAGGGACAGTTCAGCATAGGCAGACACAGCATCCGCATTGTCTGCGGCAGTCTCTCGACTGAGAAGACCATAAATGTGGAGGCCGGAGAGACCTACACCATCCAGCCTGTTCTCGATATCGAAATAGACGACTGAGATCCCTCAATTCCGGGAGCCGCCGGGAAGGTGCCTGCATTGGGCACGCCTCGGCGGCTCTCATCTATTTTCTGTACAAGAATCATGCTTTCGCTTATACTTGCTACAACTTATAATGAAGAAAAGGCAATAAAAGTATGATCGACGTTGAGGAATACAAGAATCTCGCAAGAGATTCAGGAGCCTATGGCGACATAGAGCTCGAGATCCTTACGGAGCCGCTCACCGCGGCAAGCCGGAATCCGGGCGATCCCTTTACAATGGTTGAAATCCGCGACGGGAAGATTCTCGCCGGTTTCGCGATCTACAGCAAGGCCGCGAATACAGACGCAAGCTATGAATGCATTGCCTTCTGTGTCGACAGAGATTACAGAGACAAGGGCATCGGAGCGAATCTGCTCAAACTCCTCGAAGATGAAATCCTGAAGCTGGAAAAATCTCCGATTCTGCGCTTTGAAATCTCAAGCAGGAAAGAGGAAGCCATGGGCGGGAACCTTCTCGCCGATTCAGGCTATTCTCTGATTGGCCATATACCCGATTTTTATGAAAAAGGCGATGACTACTATATCTACGCCCGCCATCTTGAGACTGGCGTCCCCGAGGGTGGAGCCGCGGAAAATCCCGGAGAGGCGGAGGAGAGCGCGCAATGACAATCGCCGCCATCGAAGCCGGGGGCACCAAGTTCGTCTGGGGCCTGCTCAAGGCTGATTCAAACGAATTTGTGCCGCCCCGGATTCTCGAAAAGGGTACAATACCCACCACGGAGCCCGAAGAAACCCTCTCAGCGGTCGCAAAGGCCATTCGGGACGCAGGAAAGCGCAGCGGAAGGCCCGAGATACTCGGCATAGGCTGCTTTGGTCCCGTAGTTCTCAAGGCCGGCGATCCCGACTGGGGCAAGATCAGCCGTACGCCCAAGCCCGGCTGGAGCGGAGTCGACGTCGCAGGTTTCTTCAAGGATGCCCTCGGGCTGCCGATAGCCTTCGATACCGATGTCGACGCGGCCGCCTACGGCGAATTCCTCTGGGGAGCCGCCAAGGGCATAAAAGACTTCGTCTATCTCACCGTCGGTACCGGTATCGGCGGCGGAGTGTTTTCGGGCGGCCAGCTTGTGCATGGCCTTGCCCACCCAGAACTCGGCCATATTAAAGTGCCGAGAGTAGAGGGAGACAGCTACAAAGGCGGCTGTCCCTATCATGGGGACTGCCTCGAGGGCCTTGCATCAGGGCCCGCCGTGGCCGCCCGCTGGGGCAAAAAGGGAGAGGAACTCCCGCCCGGACATGAAGCCTGGGAACTCGAAGCCGCCTACCTTGCAAAGGCCGCGGCAACCTACTGCCTCGTCCTCTCTCCTGAGCTTATTCTGATAGGCGGCGGCATCGGCCTCCGCCCCGGCCTTGTCGAGCGCGTCAATGTGCTTCTGGGGACAGAGTTGGCCCGCTATGTGCCAGCCCTTTCGAGCCCGGAGCAGCTCGCGGGCTATGTGCAGCGCCCCACACTGGGCGCCAATGCCGGCCTTATAGGAGCCGCCGGCCTTGCGATGAGAGTCCGGACCGAATAAAGGCACTGTACTTTTAAGGCAGTCACGCCGAAAATGAAGTGAGATATATTTATGGCCTAAGGATGGGCAATCGTGGACTCATACGTTTTAAGCGGCGCAACAGTGGTGACACCGGAGAAGATCAGCGCCGGCACCCAAATAGCTGTCAGCGATGACAGGATTGCCTCCTCGGAGAACGGCGCAGGGCGCCAGGTGCCTCTCGGGGAGGGTTTTTATGTCTATCCCGGCCTCATTAACGCCCATGACCATATGAGGGGCAATTATCTGCCCCGAATAGGCCCGAAAAATGACAATTTCTACATAAACTGGTGCCCGTGGGACAATGATCTCAAGGCCTCGGGGACCTATGAGGAGCGGGCCAACATCACTGTCGAGCAGATGTACTATCTCTCGGCATACAAGAGCCTCTTCTCGGGCGTCACCACAGTTCAGGATCATTTTGACCACAAATTCAACTCGCCCTATGCCGGGAAAACCCCGGTCCGCATTCTCCAGGAATACTGCCTTGCCCATGAGATTTCATCCTTCGAACTCAAATGGGGCGAGGGCCATAAAATAGAGCATGACCGCGCACTCGAAAAAGACTGGCCTTTTATTACGCACCTCGAAGAGGGCTTCGATGCCGAGACCATGGACTGCCTTGGCATTCTGGACCGGGAAGGCTGCCTCGACAGCCATGATCTCCTGATCCACTGCATCGGTTTTTCCGACGACGACATCAAAAAAGTGAAAAAAACAGGGGCGAGCGTCTGCTGGTGCCCTGCCTCAAATATGCTCATGTTCAATGTGACCGCGAAAATCCGCAAACTGCTCAAGGCCGGCGTCAATGTCTGCCTTGGCACCGATTCGACCGCTTCCGGCTCCCTCAATACCCTCGCCGAGATGAAGTTCGCCCGCGATATATACCGCCAGATGTATGGCGAGGATATTCCCGCGAAGACCCTCGTCGAGATGGTGACCGTGAATCCGGCCCGTGCTCTCCGCCTCGACAGGGAGACTGGCACTATAAAACCCGGTATGCTGGCCGATATCGCGGTCTTCAGGGCAAAAAGGGACGACCCCTGCGAAAACCTCGTCAATGCCACAATGGAGGATCTTGCCCTGCTTATCGTAGCGGGCAGGCCTGTCTATGGTGATTATGAGAGCTTTGGCGCCGCCTTTGAGCCCGAACTGAAGGCGGCCGAAAAAGAATCGGGCGCCGGCCCGGCCGGCGGCAGAAAATACACAGATATTGTCGTCGGCGGCCGCAGGATGTTCGTCCAGGGCGATCCCGCAAAGCTCTACCGCGATATACGGAAGGCAGTCGGCTTCGAGAAGAAGCTGGACTTCCTTCCTTTCAGGATGTAGGAGAATAAGAGCCAATGCCAAAAGCTGGAGTTTACCGGGCCAACTCAGTCATCTACTTCCAGGGGGATGTAAGCGATAAGGTCTTTATTCTCCAGAGCGGACAGGTGAGCCTCAACTATGCTGACATTGAAACCGGCAAGGAGATCCGCGAAGTCATCCAGAAGGGCGAGTTTTTCGGCGTAAAAAGCGCGCTCGGCAAATACCCGCGCGAGGAAAACGCCCTTGTCCTCACCGATTCGCAGGTTCTAATTTTTACCGAGCCGGAGTTTGAGCGCTTTGCAGAGACAAATACCCGCATCATCATGAAGATGCTCAAGGTATTCTCGAGCCAGCTCCGCCGGGTCCACCAGCAGGTCGACAACCTTCTCGAAAGAGATGAAGGCGAGACAGTGAGTCCCGAGATGGGTCTCTACCGCGATGGCGAATACTATCTTAAAAACAAGCAGTACAGCGAAGCCAAATACCTCTTTGGCCGTTACCTGAGCTATTACCCCGCAGGCAGCCTCGCTGAGCAGGCCAGCCAGTATCTCGAGACAGCCGAGACCGACCTCGCCAAATACGGCGACGGCAAGGGCCCCGCCCCGATAATGGCCGCCCCTCCTCCCCGTATGGCCGGCGCTGCCAAGACCGTGCCCGGCCTTTCCGCCGGCGCCCCTCTGGCCGCCTCCGCCACCGTGCCCGCCGGTTCAGCCCAGGGCCCCGGCGCTGCTCCCAGTACAGGGAAGGAACTCTCAGTCACCGAAAAAGTCTATTACGACGCCGTGAGCCTCTTCAGCCAGGGCAAATATAAGGAAGCCTTTTCGGGCTTCAAACGGATAGTCGCCGCCAACGAAGACCCCGAATACACCTCGAAGGCCCTCTACGACATGGGCAGAAGCCTTTATATGCTTGGCCAGTATGATATGGCGATAAAGCACTGCACCCAGGTAATTATGACCTACCCCCAGCACCCCGATATCGCCGATCTGCTCTTCTATCTGGGCCAGTCCTACGAGAAGAAAGGTGACGGCGGCCGGGCCGAGGGCTTCTACAAAAAAATACTCAGTATGGAAAGTGATGAGGATTCGTCTGTGCGCATCAAGGCAAAGAGGGCCCTGCGCGGCCTGACGGGGGCAGCCAATGGCTGATCTTGCTTCCTTTACCCGCTTCGCGCGGACCTTTCAGCCCGGTGAAATCATCTTCGCCGAGTATGAGCCCGGCGATTCATTCTATCTGATTCAGTCTGGACGGGTTAAAATTTCGAAGATTATGGGCGAGATTGAGAAGACCATCGACATTCTCCAGCCCCCTGAGTTCTTCGGCGAGATGACCATACTCGAAGGCGCCCCCCGCTCAGCCACCGCCCAGGCCATGGACGTGGTAAAGGTACTCGAATTCAACCGCGCCAATTTTGAAGCCCTGATGATGGGCAACCCCCAGATTGCCATGCGCCTTCTCAAGCTCTTTGTAAAGCGCATCTGGGATCAGAAACGCCGCTTTATGACCCTGACCCTCGATGACCCCCAGGCCAAAGTAGCCGACGTCTTCCTGATGCTCGATGAAACCAACGCCGCCGTCACAGCCGCCAGCGCCTCGGCCAGCGGAGACCAGCAGAGCGGCGAACAGCGCGAGTTCAAGATTACCATGGACGACGTAGCCCACTGGGCCGGCATGAGCGCCCAGGACGTGCAGAACATACTCGAACATTTCGCGAATCAGCGCAGAGTCGAGCTCTACAATAACCGCATCGTAGTCCGCAACATCAGCGATTTCAGCCGCCTCGTCAATTCTCGCCGCAAGAAATAGCACAGCGCCGCAGCTCAAGCCCGCGTACAGCCCGCGCCCTTGACCCGCCGCGCTGCGCATTGCTATACTCCCTGTGCCGTGCCGAGATAGCTCATTTGGCAGAGCGGCGCACTCGTAATGCGCAGGTGCTGGGTTCGATTCCCAGTCTCGGCTGACAAAAAGAATACCGACCCATAAGATGGGCCGGTATTCTTTTTTTAAAGAGACTGGGAATCGAAGGGAAAGCGCGCTGCTGAGGCACATAAGATGTGCCGAAGAGCCGAGGCGCCAGGATGGCGCCGAGCGCGCTTTCCCCGGCCCGCAGCGAGCCGGCAGGATGCCGGCGAGCAAGGGGATTCCCAGCTGTATCGCCTGGCAAAATAATTATCTGCTAGAGAAGCAGGGAGCCCGCAGCGAGCCGGCAGGATGCCGGCGAGCGAAGGGGATTCCCTGCTGTATTGACTGGCAAAATAACCACCCAGCAACTAAACGCTTCATTCCCCGCCAGACTGGGAATCGAAGGGAAAGCGCGCTGCTGAGGCACATAAGATGTGCCGAAGAGCCGAGGCGCCAGGATGGCGCCGAGCGCGCTTTCCCCGGCCCGCAGCGAGCCGGCAGGATGCCAGCGAGCAAGGGGATTCCCATCCTCGGCTTTATTAGTTTCTGCTGTATTTGGAATTAGCGAAGCGTACCGACAACTGGCAACTTCGCCCCTAGAAACTTTGAGAATGGGCCTTCTCGAGGAAGGCGCGTTATGGCAAAATCTTGCTCTCTTCAGAGACGCGGGCATGTATACTGCATTCAATTCTGGGATCCTTCCACCGCTCGCTTTACATCCGCCTGCTCTACCAACAAAAAAGGCCGAGATGAAGCCATCCTCACCGTTGCCCAATGGCTGAGGGACGCCGTTCCAACTCAACAGACAGAGAAGAAACGTAACATCTAGGAACTCCTCGACATTGACTCCCTAGTTGCCACAATTCGTGGTTTAAAACTGATACAAGACCATGGGCTCCGGATTGTAGAAACACTAAGGGATCTCGACCTCATCAAGTCGGTCATTATCAGGACAAGAATAAGTTCCAAACTTTCTATCCCATTCTTGAAACGATCCTAGAACTACGACCAATCCCCCTATATTCGTGAGAAACTGGCTCATGAGCAGCGTATCGGGAAGCGGCATGCTCAGGACATAATGAGTCGGGTACATGAGCATTGAGAAGCCTTCTTGAGCCCGAGGGAGCGGAAGCCCTATTCAAGCAAGCAAGGAATGATCGCAGAGTATATATCGCGAATCTTACGGCCTCCACAACCGGGCTTCGCATGGGAGAGATACAAGGGCTCCAAATCCAGAATATTGGGAAGGACCACCTTTTTATAAGGCATTCATAGAGCGAAAAAGATGGACTAAAGGCACCGAAGAATGGCGATGAACGCGAAGTACCATTTCTGCCTGTCGTGGAGGAAGGGCTGCTACAACTTATAGAAGATAACCCACAGGAACATTCTGAGGATTGCTTCATCTTTTATAAGCGATATCAGGATAGACCTAGCATTTTATTCAATGCTTTATCAACTTGCATGTGTTCGTTCTCGTTGATTCGCTCAACAAGCATTTCATTATTTTTCTTGTAGTAAGATGTCTTTGTTACCTCTCTCCAGAGACAAGATCTGTTCTTTTCAAAAGAAGAAGTGCAGAAATAAATGTAAATATTATAAGAATAATAAAAATTATCAGTGCATTCCTATTTAATGCCTGATTAGAAGAAAATGAGCTTCGGACAAGATCAACATGACAGGTTATTGGATTCAAATAGCTTATAAATCTTAATACAACTGGTGCATTATGTAAATCATAGAATGCTGTTGACGATAACATAAGCGGCAGAACCACAATGGTTGTTATTAAGTCTCTTTTCATGTAGCCTTTAATTGTTATGCCAATAATTAATCCTGCTGGTACCCAGAATAGAAGTCCCAGTGCTGATGTGAACACTGCCCTAAGTATTGATGTTATTGGAGCAAAACCAAATGCTAGCATAATTAGTCCGAGAATTGTCGCTTGAGTTAAAAATAATACTAATGCTGTTGTAATCATTGCAGCTATATAATCAATAATTGAGCTGCCTGTAAGTACGAATAAGCTGATTACGCCCCACTTTAAATGATTTGAGCTCATGAATATCGTTCGAGAAAATGAATTAGAAGCTTCAATGCATAAGAGCCCGGGAAACAGGAAGACAATATATGATATATTATTTGAGGTTTTGTTAATCATGGAATTCATCGCAATACCCAAAAAGAGCAAATACAGTACTGGATTAAGCAATTTGCTGATAAAGTTGTTAGGCCAGTTTGTAATTTCCTCTATGCCGCTACGAACGATACGAAAATAGCTATACATTATGAGCTCCATTCTCAACAATATTTATAAAAGCATCTCGCAAAGATGGGGACTCTATTTGCAAGTCTTCAATTATTACACCTTCTGAAATTAGAAGTTCCTGAACATGTTGTAGTTCGGAAGTGATATTGTCTGAGTTTTTCAGTATAACGGTTATGATATTATCATTGATTGAAATTAAGTATTTAGTAATTAGTGAAGCAGGCAAATTAGGTGTACTCCTCGTCTTAATATGCGCCTTGATCCCATGAGAGAAAGTGTATAGAAATTCAGAATAACCGCCCTCCGATATTATTTTTCCTTTATTTATGAATATAACATTATCTAAGATGTTTTCTATTGCTTCAAGGTCATGTGAAGCAACCAGGATTGTTGAACCGCATGATGCCATCTTCCTAAGATATGTTGATATTTTCTTTGCTCCAATTGGATCGACACCGACTGTCGGTTCATCAACAAATAGCAGTTTTGGATCACTGAGTAATGCTCGTATTATTTCTATGCGTTTTAATTCACCACCAGATAAATCATCAACAGATAAATTCCTTTTTTCAAGTAAGCCAAATTCGCTCAGTAATTCTTCGATTTTATTATGACGAACTCTTTTGTTTTTTATTGATGAATAGACATCAATATTTTGGAAAACATTAAGGAACCAATTAATAGATTGCTTTTGTGCTGAAAGACCAATCAATTTTCTTATAGAATCCTTGTCCTTTCTTATTGAATACCCACAGACATAGACATCTCCACTTGTCGGAGCTAGCATTGTGCTTACAATATTTATTGTTGTTGTTTTACCGCTTCCATTTGGTCCAAAGAAACCGTATATTTTTCCGCTTTCGCAGGAAAAACTAATATCATTAATTGCATAATTGCTCGACGATGAATATCGTTTTGTAAGATGATTAATATCAAGTGTTTTCATAAGTCCACTGCTTTATCAATGGGGACGGATACCCTCTCTATTAAAATCTAGTTAGATCCCGAGTCGCGGCCCCGGTGACAACCAGAGGCATACAACGAGGACTCTGTGGTTAGGATATTTGGCCAAGCTCCTTATGCAGCCAAATCGATAGTCTCAGCCTCAGGCTGATCCATAATTCCTTCATGCAAAATATCCTACACTAATAAAGATAGTTTAAAATGTCATTGAATTTCCATTTGTCAATATGAAAATACATACGTTATAAAAAATATAATATATTGTTAGCAAGCTTGTGCAATGCTCCCCTCTTTTTCGGACCACTCAGGCCACTAATTTCTGCCTGACCTCGGCCGGGGTCGCGTAGCCCAAGGCCGAGTGCGGGCGTCCGGTGTTGTAATGGTCCATCCAGTCGGCGATCCTTTTGTATGCGTCATCGAAATCGGTGAATGCCTTCTGCCAGGCGCACTCTTCCTTGAAGCTCCGGAAGAATCTCTCGATCATGCCGTTCTGCTCCGGCGTATAAGGCGTTATGTATTCCCGCGTGAGCTTGTACTTCGTAATCGTCTCATGAAACCTTTTTGAACCGAACACAAGGCCATTGTCAGATCGTATGGCCAATCCATGATTGCCCGGGAGTATCTTCTCCTGGATCAGGGCATCTTCCAGGGCGCCGGCAGAGAGCCCGGCTTCCCCTAACTCCAGCCTTGGGCGCAGTACACGTTTGAGCGGTTGTATCCGAGCACCGAACAGATCGTCCGGATGCCCGCCCGAATCCCGTCTTCGAGCAGTTGGCCTTGCAGAGGCATGATTCACTCTCCTCTGAGCTCCCCCACAAGGCCTTTGCTTCTCTCAGGATTGCGTGTTCTCGACGTAGAGGCCACCGATCGTGGCTTTCAGCTCTTTGATCTCCTGATCGGTCTGCGCCACGCCTCCAGGAGCCCGTGTCTTCAAGCCCTTTTCGCCAGCCTTCAGGAAGGTATCTCCCCATTCCTGAACCTCCCCCGGCGTCAAGTCGTTCGCCCTGGCCACGTCGAGGACCGTGCCTGCTTGACGCAAAATCTGGAGTACCACCTCAGATTCGCGCTTCGCGGTCCATCACTTTTATTATCGTTTCAAATTTTCAAACTTACAGGGTTATAATACTCCTTTTAGGGGAATTTATTTAATCTCATCTTGATTTTCCTTTATATTTTTCCATAATATCATCGCATTTCTAAATTATCCTTTCAATTTTATCTCATTGGATTTCCTTAGCCTCCAACTCATTTTTATTGCAAATAATCAGCCTCCTTAATTATAATAGTTCTATTATTTTAGAATCACTATTAATAATCTGATTATCATGAGTAATAATAATCATTGCCGTATTATTTAATTCATTTTTAATATTATTCATTATTTGTATTGAAGCCTTATATCCAATACCTGATGAAAATTCATCAAGAAGAATTATTCTTGGTTTTCTTATAATTGCCCGAGCAATTGAAATTCGCTGCTTTTGCCCATATGAAAGACTATTTTCATTTATATGGCAATTATATTTATTTGGCAGTGATTCAATAAAATCTGATATTTCTGCTATTTCTGCGCAACGTTTTAATTCTTCATTATTTGCTGACCACCCTAAAAGAATATTTTCCTTAATTGTACCATCAAAAATATACGGATTTTGCATAACTATTGAGATTAAATTGGCTATTTCCTCCTTTGAAATATCATTAATATTTATTCCATTTATTAGTATTTCTCCCTTATCCACTTCATAAAGCTTCATTATTAATTTAAAAATTGTACTTTTCCCAGTTCCATTCCTCCCAATAATAAAGCAATTTTCCAATGAATCAGCAGACATTGAAAAATTATCCAGAATCTTAATTTTAGATTTCTGATAACAAAAATCAATATTCTTTATATTTATTGTAATTTTATTAGATGCGCAAATATTATGACAGCTCTCACTGCCATTCTGATTATCCGGAGTATAACTGTTAACGGCATTTTGCATTTTTTCTATCGATACCAAAGATAATTGTATAGTATTCAGATAATCACCAATAGAACCGAACATAAATATAACTCCATTGCCCATCTGCAATATCAGCATAAGTGTTCCAAATGAAATTGTTTTACCAACAAAAAAGATACTGCCCATAACCAACAAACCAGAAAAGAACAGCAAATTTGTTATTATTGATTCCATTAATTTGGCTATATTTGTTTTTTTTCGCATTGATTTTTCTGTTGCAGTCTTATTAATATTCAATTCAATTAACATATCACTCAGTGATTTTATAAATCCAAATACTTTTAACAGAACATAATTATCAAAATAATCTGTTAAGTATTTTGCTTTTTCTTTTGCAGCATTCATTATATATTTTGAATCCAATTTAATACTTCTATTAAATATAAAATTAACCATAAATAAAGCAAATCCAGCCAGTAATGTAAAAATACCTATTTGCCAACACAATACGAAAGTGATCACAATCGATCCAATGCCCGATATTACAGCTTGAAACAGTACTACAATATTCCAGCCAACCAAACCAACCGCGTTATCAACATTATCTTGAATAAGTGATAAAAGCTCGCCTGAATGTATGCTTTCAATATTTGAATATTTTGAATAAAGGATTTTTCTAAATAAGCTTTTTTGCAGCTTTGTGCGCATTACTGCTTCATTTTTATCCTGCAAGTTTGATAGTATTGGTAAAGCAATAACAAGATATAAAGTGCTGCATATTAATATAATTAATCCTGATAAATATTTATAAGTATTGCTACTTTCTATTCCATCAAACACAAGTTTCATTGAATATCCAATACTTATATCGGAAATGAATGATTGGAAAGAATTAAGAACAATGGCAATTTTCCAACTGCAAGGGAATATCCTAATCTCATTTTTTAAGAATTTAATTGATGAAATAGCAGAATTATATATATTCTTCATTGCTCTTCTCCATTGCTATATTCCTGCTTAAATCGTAAATAGTCTGCAATCTCCATCTGCAGCAATTCGCCATTTTTATTAAAAAATATAACCTTATCGCACATTTTAATTGTATTTATTCTATGAGTAACAATAATTAATGTCTTATTATATTTATTCCTAATTTTTCTTACTATATCTTCTTCTGAATCTATATCCATTGCAGAAGTCGGTTCATCAAGAATAAGCAATTCACTGTCACGATATAATGATCTAGCCAAACAAATTTTCTCCAATTCACCTCCAGACAAGTTTTTCCCGGATTGCAGTATATTTGTATCATATCCATTATTCAGCTTATTAATAAAATCATCCGCCGCAGAAGCCTTAGCAGCTTCTTTGATATTATATTCGTCTCCCTTAATGCTTTTGAATATTCCTGATGAGATATTATATGCAATAGATCCTGGCAAAATGTACCTATTTTGGTCCATATATGACATATGGCTTCTATAAGAATTTATATCATATTGCCTTTGCTCAATGCTATTTAAAAATATGCTGCCTGAATAATTGCTATAGAAGCCCATTATTAATTTTATAAGGGTACTCTTTCCAACTCCAGATTCTCCAACAATGCATATCTTTTCATTTCTCTTAATCGCAAAGCTGATGTTTTTAATCACATTATTATTATGATATCCAAATGATACATCCTTAAATTCTATAAAATTCTGATCTTTTATATTGGATTGATATAATATGCCTCCAAATTTTTCATTGCAAATTTGTAATATGCTATTATACCTTTTCCCATAAACATTTAAAGCCCTTGTTTCAATAATTGTTTTGGAATACTTACTCATTGGAAGGCAAATATATGACATTAATTGCATAAATGCAGCAAATTGCCCATAGCTAAGAGAATTCATCTTAACAAAATAGCTTCCTATTATTATAACAAATATTGTAGGAACGTATTCATTTATCAAACTAGGTATATAGTTAATTGCTTTTAACTTTGAGAATTCCTTTTGAGCATTACAATATTCATCTGTCAACATAGAATGCTTTTTAGTTATATAATCTACGTCATTAGATTCTATAATATTTGCTAAATGTGCAAATGCATCTTTTTCCATTACAACCTGTTCTGATAATGTTTCTTGAACTTTATCTTTAGCGCTTTCAAGTTTTTTGCTTCGTATATATGTAAATATTAAAGCACTTATTATCAATGGCATAATAATAAATGATAGCACCGGCTGAGCATAAAACATATAACATACAGAAAAAATGAATATCAGTGGCTGAATTAGCAAATTCGACAAATAATATAATACATAATTTTTAATTCCCTTTATATCGCTATTTATAATTGTTATTATTTTGCCACTTGAGAATTCTTCAATTGCTGAATAGTTTTTATGCTCCAACTCATTTATCGCATTATCAAACAGTTTGCGCTCTACTTGGCAGGCTAATTCATTGGAAAAATACTTAGTATAATAACTGGACAAAATAAATACCAAAGCAACGAGGAGGTAATACACTATATCATTTATTGCACTATTATTATTTGAAATTCCAGTCGCTCTGTTTACAATTGGCACTATACTTTTAGCCAGTAAAACTTCTGTAATTGCAGTAACCAATAATGATACTAGCAATAATATCAGTATGGCTTTATTCAAATAATCAAAAATGCTAAAACGATCTTTCATAAAATGTATCTCCATTATATTCTTATTGCTAATAATATATGTACTCTTACTTTTATTATCTCCCAATAGTTCTCATTGGACAATCTTTCCTGATCCTGCATCTAGCTTTTCTGATTTTTTCATCTTAATATATACTATTGTTAACAGCTTCACAACAATCGGCACAAAATGCCTAACACATCATAAAATAACAAAGTATCATGGAATATTTCTGCGGTCAAGATAAAATCCATCAGACTGTTTGATTTCAAAAAGCAGGCATTTCCATTGCATACTGCCATGAGTGTCAATGTCAGCGAGAGTTCCACAAAACCGTATCACCGGCTCTGACAATAGGGATGCACCATACATGAGAGCAAAAAAGAGCGAAGTCTTCAGCTAAATTCCTCTAAAAGATCGATTTTTAAGCGAAACGCTCATCAGGCCGTTCAAGGCAATGGTTAACGAGCCCCTCCGCGAAATAGACAGGAGCCTGGCTTTGTCCCAGATGTGCCTATCTTGAATCACGCGATATTCTCAAAGAACTGTAATTAAATGCCGGGATCTGACATGACGCGAAGCACTTTTTTATGAAAGCTTCGGAACAAACGAAGCACAGGAATATGGCATCACGATAAGCCGTGAAACAATTTACAGGAAGCCTATAGGTATCGCATTTCTATGCCCATGGGACATTTATGGGCTTTGGGAGCCTTGTCTTAAGGTTCCCAAAGGGAAACTCTGCGATAGGACGAATATGGTCGGCGTCGGGTTCGGGGGATAAATCTACGGCCTCTTGAATTTGGCTCTGCGGGTACTTTGGCTTGCATTTGCGCCTTTGGCGAAGATCGCCAGACTTGACGTATTCCCTGTGCAAGGCACACAGCATGCGGACAGCCTTCACCTGGCCCCCACAAAAAAACGGCATATTCTGCGCAGAATTTTTCCGGCACATTCAATTACACAAATAAACGCCACTACCATTCTCAGTCTGGTGCCACCTGAATTTACAGTTATATGAATTTTATACTTAGTATCAATAACTCCAAATCATACTTATACTGCATAGGATTCCAGCAATTCTCATAATAAAGAGGTCAAGAATGAATTTCAGGCAAATTTTAAAGACAAGGGCTTTTAAGGCAGTTTCAGCCCTGAGTATGCTCCTCGCGGTCAGCATGCTCTCCGTAAGCTGTTCCTGGATTGCCAGCCTTATAGGCTCCGATTCCAGCTCGAGCTCTGCGACAGACAGCGCGACAGTCGAGACGCCAGTTATAAGCGTCTCTGGCTCAGGCATTGCGAGAACAGTGAGCATCAGCTGTTCCACAAGCGGAGCGGCAATCTACTACACGCTGGATGGTTCGACGCCCACGGCAGCCTCGAGCCAGTACAGTTCGAGCATTACCCTTGCCGGCCTTGGCGTCAGCAGGACCATAGAGGCCATTGCCGTGGCAGACGGTACAAGCTCTGGCGCCGCTTCGCAGACCGTGAGCATTGCGGCCTCTTCGGCGCTCAGCCTGTCCGGCACAGCCAGCGTCCTTGCCGGTTCAGGAGACAGCGCCATTGTCGACGGTACAGGAACAGCTGCGAGTTTTGCTCTGCCCGCTGGCATTACAAGCGATGGAACTTTTCTCTATGTTGTCGACAGCAGCGACAATGGCATCCGCAGGATAAATATTTCCACCGGCGAGACCACCACCCCATTTCAGGCTGCACTGAGCGATATCACGACCGATGGTATCTATCTCTATGGCCCCAGCGAAAGCGGCAAAACCATACAGGAAATCTCTATCGCGAGCGGCGAGGCAGCAGCACTTGCCGGCTCTGGCAGCACAGGCAGCGATGACGGCACAGGCACCGCGGCATCCTTCTATGATCCCTTTCTCATCACCATATACGGTGACAGCCTCTACGTTGTTGACAATTATGCCATACGCAGAATTGTGATTTCGACCGGAGCGGTAAGCACACTTATAGGACACACCAAGAGCACGGCACAGACCAATGGCACAGGCGATGCAGTCTATTTTGGCTCACTGACTGGCATCTGCGCCGACGGCAGCGGAAATCTCTATGTAATAGACAATGCCTATGACCAGACAACAGCCACATACAGCAGGCTTATACGCAAAATAAATATAGCCACACTGACCGCGAGCACTCTGCTCGACGTCTCAGCCTCACCCTATACCTGCCTCTACAAACTTGTCTGCGACGGCAGCGCTCTTTACGCCGCGGACACTGCGACCAATGAAATATTCAGTATAAATATAAGTTCGGCATCGGCATCTACTCTTGTATCGGCTGCCACAGCCGCAGGCGCGGGCTTCGGTCAAATCACCGCCATGTGCAGCGATGGCAGCTCCCTCTTCGCCGGGGATCAGTCCGTACACAAGATATTCGCAATTAAATAAAAATCTCCCCGGCATAAACAGAGGGCCGCCCGGTAAATTCTCCTTTTACGGACGGCCCTCAAAAATACCGCTGTGTTGCTTACATTCTGAATAAAAGACTAGAGCGCGGCCATCCCGCACCTGCCTGCCGCGTGTGCACCTCCGCCTCTCCACTCCTCCGCAGTCTTTTTAAAGCCTGGCAGAGATCCGCGGATTGTCGCTTCGGAGACACAGTACGAGATGCGGAAATAGCCCGGATAGCCAAAGCCGACACCGGGCACCGCGATTACCTGATTGTCCTTGAGAGCCATGCAGTAATCGACATCGATAGTTCTGCCCTTCTCAAGATTGAAATCATTCCGCGATTCAGGCCCCGGCTCAGGCACCTTCGCAAAGATATAGAAGGCACCCTCAGGTTCCGGGAACTCATAGCCGCCATCCTTAAGGCCCTCAGAGAGAATCCGGCCGCGGTGCTCGTAGCTTGCGATATCGGCTGTCTCATTAAGAAGACCGGCGACCACACGCTGCATAAGAGCAGGTGCATTTACAAAGCCCAGAATGCGGGTCGCGACTACACAGCTTGTAACAAGCTCCGCCGCGTCGGAACAGCGGGGCGAAACCGCCACGCAGCCGATGCGCTCGCCCGCAAGCGAAAGGCTCTTCGACCAGCTCGACACCACGATGGTCTCGGGATAGAGATCCATTATCGAAGGCACCTGTGCACCGCCATAGACAATGGCGCGGTAGGGCTCATCCGAGACAATATAGGGGAAACGCCCGGTTTTTTTGCCGTGCTTCTCCAGCAGAGCCGCAAGGCCTTCGAGATCGGAGCGGCTGTAGATGCGCCCGGTCGGGTTGTTCGGCGAGTTGACAATCACCGCGGCGGTTCTGGGACTCAGCGCGGCCTCGATTGCCTCGAGATCGGGCGAAAAACCTGCCCCGGCCTTTACAGGCACGAGTGTCCCGCCGGAGTTCTGCACATAGAAGGTGTACTCGGAAAAATAAGGCGCAATTGCGATTACTTCGTCGCCGGGGTTCAGAATGCTTTTAAAGCTCACATTGAGCCCGCCTGCAGCGCCAACGGACATAATCACATTGGAGCCGGGTATCTCGATATTCTGTTCCTTCGAGATCCTCTTTGCAATGGCGGCGCGCACATCGGGGTAGCCGCCATTGTTCATATAGCCGTGGATTCCCTGCTGATCGCCCTGGGCGATCTCGAGCAGGAGTTTCTTAAATGCAGGAGGCGGCGGCAGATCGGGATTGCCCAGCGTCAGGTCAAAGACTGTCCTGCCCTGTGCCTTGAGCTTCCCGGCCTCATCGGACATGCGGCGTATCCACGATCCGTTGCCGATATTCTCATGCATGATCCTGGAAATAGCCATTGTTCAGCTCCTTTTAGAGCGCGGCGTATTGGCCGCAACCCATCTGTTGAGCATCTTGAGGGCCCTGTCCACTGTCCTGAACACCGGCACTCCCTGAGCCTCGAGAGCGTAGGCAAGCGGGTCATACATCGCACCTGCGTCCACCGAGGCGACCCAGGGCTTGTCGCCCTGCTTTATAAGCCGCGCATAGCTCACTGCGAGCGAACCCTCGCGGGTCAGGTCCTCGCCATGGGAATCGGGGCCCGCGGGCAGCGTGTTCATCTTGGGCGTAAGCGGCACAATGCCCACAACGCCGCAGTCGGTATTCGCGTCCGCGAGAATCGCCTTAAAGCCTTCATCGTAGCCGAAATCGGGGGCACCGGGCGTCAGATCGACGGGATTGTGAATATCCACAATCTCCTCGGTTTTGGCCCGCACAAAGATTTCCTTGAGCTTTTCCTTTGTCTCAGGGGTAAAATCCGCAAGCGTAAAGGAGCCGAGATTGTCGGCGATCGCCACGCATTCGTAGCCGGCATTCGAAATCGCGCCAAGCCTTGTACCCTGCGCCCGCTTTCCAAGCAGGCAGGTAAAGGTGTCGAGAGCGTCGTCGAATTCCTCGAGCGAATCGACTACGATGGCGCCCACCTGCGAGAAGAGAGCCTTTGTTACAGGATAATCGCCCGCGATGCTCGCCGTATGGCTTGCGCTCGCCTTGGCACCGGCCGCGCTTCGGCCTGCCCGGTACAGAATAAAGCTGCGCCCCGAATCCACAATGCTCTTTACGGCGCGCAGGGCCTTTGCCGCGTCGAGGGGCTTAAAGCCCTCAACATAGACCGCGAATACCCTGATGCTCTCGTCCTTGGCCATATGCTCAAGATAGTCGCCGATAGTAAGGTCAAACTGATTGCCGCAGGTAATAAGATATTTCGGATTGATGCTGCGGTGCTTCGAAGTGCGCGAAATTGCAAAGGCGCCCGACTGGGTAATAATCGCGACAGGCGCAACCTCGCCCTTGGGCATATGCAGCTTGTAGTCCGGAATAAAGAAGTTGTTGTATTTTCCTGGCATCGAACGTGCACCAAGGCAGTTGCCGCCATTGATAAGCGGTCCCCGCCCCGCGGTCTTCCGCGAATCATCGAGGGCCTTTTTCATGCCGGCCACAATCTCTTCGGTGCCCGCTTTTTCCTCAAGACCGCCTGTCGTAACTATGACAGTCTCGGCCTTGCCGCTCTGCGCGATTTCGGAAAGAGTGCCAACAGCCGCGGCCGCCGGAATCGAAAGCACGGCGAGATCGACCGTCTCAGGCAGATCGCGGAAACTCGGATAGCAGGGAATGCCCTCAATTGTGGGCCGCCCGCCATCGGGGCCAGAAACCGCACAGCCGGGCTTTACAATATAAAGATGGGCCTTGTCAAAACCGTACTCGATAAAATTGCGGACCATAATGCGCCCATTGTTCACCGATTTCTCGGAGACGCCTGCCACGGCCGCGCTCTTCGGCATCAGGAGCCTGTCGATCTTGTCGACAGGCCGCACTGCCTGCTTCGCGTTGACGAGGGCTCCGGCGGGCCCAACCACAAGGTCCTTGCCCGCGAGAGGAGCCAGCTTTACAAGCACATCGAGGGCCACAAGCCTCGCTTCGCCATGGCCTTCGGATGCCGGAGCAACCGCGAAGGGGTTAACCTCGAATTCAGAGACTCCGGCCGCTGCGAGGACGGGCGCCGCGTCGACAAAAGCCATAACTGTGTCGATTATCGCCCTGTCGGAGATAGCAGGCTTTGTATTGCGCAATCCGCCGGCCGCGAGAGTCCGCACCACGTTTTTCGAAAGAAGCTCAGTCACAAATTCGCGGGTCGCCGTCTCGGGCGAGAGAAAGAGATTGGCCTTCCCCTCCTTGAAGTTCGATGCGAGGTACTCGGCAAAAATGCCGCCGGGGCCAAAGGAAATAACAGGCCCGAAATCCCGCGCAAAGCGGTAGCCGATTATCATTTCATGGCCGATCTTCGGCTCATGCGTTACAAACTCGTTTACCGTGTAGCCTTCGATATGGGCAAGAGCCCCGTTTACAGGCTGGGCAAAGCGCTTTTCCATACCGCGCATCGCATCGAGAATCGCATCGAGATTGTTCGGCACAATGGCCACACCGCCGACATCAGTCTTGTGCAGGATGTCGGGGCTTATTACTTTTACAACAGCACGCGGGCCGCCGAAAAAAGGCGCCCTGTCCGGGACCTGAACCCCGGCAGCCTCATCGGCGCCGGGCGCCGCATCCTCGAGCGCCGGGGCCGCGTGCTTCCGCGCCGCCGTTTCAGCTTCGCCGGCGTTCTTTACAAAGATGTGCCCCGGCGTCGCGACGCCCATCGCACCGAGAAGCTCGAGCCCCTCGAGCTCAGTAAGGGCGTCGCGCCCCTCGGCCATAGCGGCCGAGACAATCTTAGTTATGAGCTTTCTGTCCATACTCAAAAGCCTTGATATTCGCTTCGACTACAGCGTCGCCCTTGCGGGCAAACTGCTTCCGTATCGCGTCTTCGAGCTTTGCCGCCGGGAAGGGCAGCAGCTTCGCGGCCGCGCCAATAAGCACCATGTTGGCCGCGCGCGGATTGCCCGCTTCTCTGGCCAGGGCATCGGCGTCAATCGCGATCGAGTTCGGCAGTTTTTTAAGCGCCGCAAGCACAGATTCGATGGGCGGATAGTTGGAGATATTGATAACCGGCGTCGAAGCCGAAATGATATGCGCCTGGGGCCCGAGAATCGAGAGATAGCGGAAAGCCTCGAGCGGCTCGAAAGAGAGGATGAGATCGGCGCAGCCGAGCGGAATCGACGGACTCGCGATATCGGCATCGGAGATGCGGAGCTCCGCGAGCACTTCGCCGCCGCGCTGGGCCATGCCGTGCACCTCAGACTGTTTTACCTTGAGACCGGCGGCCAGAGCCGCCTGGGCGATGACGACGGAGACGGAGATGCCGCCCTGCCCGCCGACGCCGCAGAGAACTATATCGTATTTCATGCCTTCCTCGCTTTCTTGAGAGCCTCGAGGCACTCGCGCGACGAGATGATAACGGAGACCCCGTTATATGCAAGCTCGCGCTTTGTGGCCGCAACGTTTTCTTCGTGGTTGTTCTTATGAGCCGTAAGACAGACAACGTGGTCTTCTTCTACACCGATGGCCACCGCGATGCGACGGAGCCGTTCGGAGGGCAGAATAGTCGGCTGGGCGCCAGTCATGGCCGTCGTGTCGTTGTCCATAATAATGAGCGTAAAGTTCGTGTGGTGCGCGACCGCATCTATCAGGTTGGTAATACCAGAATGATAGAAAGTTGAGTCGCCGATAACGCCGACTGTCGGTCCAAGCCCCGCAACCGAAGCGCCGCGGGCCATGCCGGCCGACGCACCCATGCAGACACAGGACTCAATCGCGTTGTAAGGCGGCATAACGCCGAGCGTGTAGCAGCCGATATCGCCATGAATCGAGCGGGCATCGACCGGGTAGTCCTTTATCGCCTCCATAAGGAAGGCGTAGCTGTCGCGGTGCGGGCAGCCCGGGCAGAGCTGCGGCGGCCTGTTCGGCGCCACAAGCTCGGACTGCGACAGCCCCTCGCGCACCTTGAGACCGAGCGCCTTCCGCACCGAGTCAGGCGTAAGCTCGCCGTCGAGCGGAATCTCGCCGCTGCGCTTGCCCATAACGGGGAGCGGTGCGCCGAAGACGCCCCGGATTCTGTCCTCAATGTAAGGATAGCCTTCCTCGATAACGAGGAGCTTCTTGACCTGCGAGGCGAGCTCTTTAATGCGCTCGGTCGGAATCGGATAGCTGTTTATATGGAGGTGGGCAATCTTTCCGCCATAGAGCTTTTCGGCATCGGCCAGGTTTTCATTATAATAGGTAAGAGCGATGCCGCTTGTAATAACACCTATCTCTTTTCCGCCAGCCGTCAGAGTAGAGGCCTTCTCGGCCTCTCCGCGGAGATCGTCCTGTTTCGCGAGATGGTTCTTCCAGAGCTTCTTGGCGATAGCCGGCATTACAATCCAGGACTTGGTATCCTCGGTCTTGTGCAGCCGGTTCTGCGCCTTCGGCGCCTCAATTTTAACAGAAGAGCGGGAATGGGCGAGCCGCGTCACCATGCGGATAAGCACCGGCACCTGCCACTTCTCGGAATAGTCGAAAGCGCGGCGGGCGAGATCGTAGGCTTCCTGCTGGTCGGAAGGCTCGAAGCAGGGAATGCGGGCAAAGTCCGCGAAGACGCGGGAGTCCTGCTCGTCCTGGGAGGAGTGCATGCTCGGGTCATCGGCGACAACCACCACAAGACCGCCGTTAATTTTCAGGATGGCGGAGTTCATAAAGGGATCGCCTGCCACGTTGAGGCCGACATGCTTCATCGAGACCATAGTGCGCTTGCCCGCAAAAGAAGTGCCGAGAGCCGACTCATAGGCCGTCTTCTCGTTCGTGCACCACTGGGCCACATAGGCATCGACAGCCTCAGTGCTCATGCCGGGCGCCGCGTGCGCTTTCTTCCAGTCGATCAGCGAATCCATAATCTCGGTCGAAGGAGTGCCCGGATACGCGTAGGCGCAGGAGAGCCCGGCGTGCAGGGCGCCGAGAGCAATTGCCTCGTCTCCCAACAGTGTTTCAAATGACATTTCCGCCTCCAGCTTCAGTCCAAAACAGCGTGCCCGCGGCTCAAGGCAGGATCTTTTTCCACCCTTCCCAGCCGGCACCGCTCTGAACATATCAGTATCAATATCAATGTACATACAATGCTAGCACTGAACATATCAGCGGTCAATAAAAATTTTAGAGATTTCCCCTAAGTTCTTATATAAAGAAATTGACAGAGCGCGTGGGACCGGCTTATAATCATCCTGCCTGACATACCCATTGAATATAGCAGAATGATGTACAGAGGCAGCACATGAAACTCACTGATTCGGTCTACAGCCAGATTAAAGAAGACGTCTTTCTCGCAAAGTACAAACCCAACGAGCTCATCACCGAACGCCAGATCGCCGAAAAGTACGGCGTCTCGAAACTCACCGCGGGCGAAGCCCTGCACCGCCTCTGCGCCGATGGACACCTCACAAGCTATCCCCGCTCAGGCTACATGGTCACCAAGCTCAGCCCCGCCGAGATGGGCCAGCTCAAACGCCTCCGCCAGGCAGTCGAATCCCTCGTCATCGAAGTCGTGTCCGCCGAGGCGAGCGACGCCGACATCCGCGCCCTCTACGCCGACATCAGCGATGACTCCCAGGGCGACGAAAACGGCGGCGCGCGCAACGCCCGCTTTCATATGGCCCTCGCAAACCTCACAAATGATAAATTCATAATTGAAACCATGGAGACCCTTATCGGCTCCATCTCGCGCGTCGAACACTACGTCGCCCCCGAGCAGCGCGCCACCTGGCAGGATTACCACAAACAGATAATCGATGCCCTCCTCGCCCGCAATACCGCCGCTGCCAAGGCCGACATTATCAAAGACATAAGCCAGATGTAATTTTAATTAGTATTTAATACTGAAAGGATACGCATTCCCCGCGCCATCTGGCCCGCTGCGCCGCTCCCCCATTCACGCGGGCCAGCGGCCGCACCGCAGTGCCTCTGGCCGCCTGTGCCGCCGCTCCCGCGGCGGCCCTTTAACGCCGCGCCCCTCGCCGGGCCAGAGCCCGGGCATCCCGCGCGCAGCTCCGAAAAGAGCCAGCTGAGCCTCCGACAGTCCCGCCAGCGGCGGAACTGTGGCCATAAATTCACAGCCAGCAGGAAGAATACACTCAAATTTTATGCAAAACACGGGGGCCCGTGATATAGTAAAAAGCGGCCCTGTGCACACAATGTTGCAGATTTACTCTAAAATTGCCAATCCGCGCAGAGCCAGATTATCTGTGAGGAGCTCTCAATGTTTAAGAAAGTTATTTCCCGGACCCTCGCCGCTGCCCTGGCTATTGGGGCAGCCATTGGAATGTGCGGCTGCCCGAACCCCCAGGCCGGTACAGCCAATGAAAGCAGCACAAGCACGACTACTGCACCAGCGGCCTCCGCGCTGGTTAAGGCAGTACGGACCTATGGCTACTCCGATACAGAATCCCATGGCCAGCTTCTTATGGCTGGGACAATCGGTGGAGCAGCCTGCTACTGGCTCAATGGCAGCGTTACTTTTCTGAATGATGCTTCAGGCTATGTGCCGACCGATATCTGCTCGGACGGCAGCAATATCTACGTAACAGCAACAAATACTTCTCTCGCCACTGACAGTCCCTGCTACTGGAAAAATGGCGTAAAAAAAAGCCTGACCTATCCAAATGGCAGCTACAGCAGCGGCTATGCGACAACCGCCTCCTACAGCAGCGATTCTGGAGTTGTCTATATTGCCGGATCAGCCCAGTATTCTGATTCTGCCAGCGGGGCTGAACCGGTAATCTGGTGCGTGGATGCTTCAGGCGCGGCCAGTTCCACGCTGCTTACCAAAGTGGCGAGCTACACTGATACCACCTATAACAAAGTGCTTACGACAACTGCTGCCGTCAATATGACCACAATGGCCATCGCCTACAAATCCGCTACTGCCTATGTGTATATCGCGGGTGACTGCAATATGAGCCTTACGGAGGGCAGCACTACCTACGCCGACCAGCTTGCCTGCTTCTGGATATTCCGCGATACTGCGATCACCGATACATCCGAAGCGACCTATCTGGGAACAAGCGCGGGGCAGAACAGCGCTAACAGCATAATCCTTGACTCCAGCCAAAATGCCTGGATTTCCGGTTATGCGGGCATGCCTGGCTCAAATTCCTGCTATCCCTGCTACTGGAAGATAAGCGACCCGAGCACAAATCTGGGATCGGCTCCGGCTATCAATACAATCAGCTACGGGAATGCCAATGGCAGCAGCCAGATTGCGGGCGGGCAGGCGGGCGGTATGGCCCTCAACACCCAGGGCACGGCGGCCAATTATCTTTTTGGCACTACGAGCATGGGCAGTATTTATGGCAAGACCCCGGCTACCTTTATCTATTCGATCTCCGAGGCAAAAGCCACACGCTGCGCTCTGCCCAGCGGCTACAGCATTAACGGCTCCGAAGTAATCGCAAACCGCACGATAGACCTGAACTACTATGATATCGCTCTTAATGGCGAAAATGTGAGCGGTTACTTTATCGGCATACTCAACCTCCAGAAAGATGGCATCAGCCGCCCTTGCTATTGGCTTATGGACAGCGAAGATACCCCACATTTTATAAACATCAACTGATGGCAGCGCCTGCCGCGGCTTCAAATCCTCCGGGCCGCGGCAGGATTTTTTCCCCAGAACTGGAGGCATTTCAAAATGCGCTGTCAGCATCAAAATCCAGACAGCAAAACCTGCCCGTCCAGCGGCAAATTCAGCCATAGAGTATGGAGAATCTAGTCATTCGGCCCCTTCAGCGATATATTAATTGTATTAAAATCGAGAAGGAGATATCCAATGAAAATACAAAAGGTATCCATACTGCTTTGTGCCCTGAGCATATGCGCCGCTCTGCCACTTGCCTCCTGCTGGCTCGGCGGCCTCGGAGCCAACACTGCCGCTGACAGCTCCAGCAGCAGTTCAACCGCCTCTGGCAGCGGTTCGGGCAGCGGCTCGGGTTCGGGCAGCGGAACGACGGGGGATACAACTCACCGCACTGTATACGGCATTGCATCAAAGAGTTCGAACATTTATATGGTGGGTCAGTATGATGACCAGTACCCGGCAGTATGGGTTAATGGCAGCAGAACTATCCTGAAAGGAGCAAGCGCGTCCTCAATTATCGGTTCTGCGCGCGCCGTTACCGTCGGCAGTGATGGCACCATATATATTGCCGGTACAGATTCGACGGGCCCATGCTATTGGCATGGAAGTACTGTCGGCAGCATGAATTACTGCGCTCTCGACATACCATCTTCATTTAATACCGCAGAGGCCACAGCCATCGTCTATGACTCCACAAATTCAAAACTCTATATAGCCGGTACAGCAAAAAGTACCTTAACTTACGGAGATTCACAGGAAGCATGCATATGGACTCCTCTATCCTCGACAGCACCAGTGAATCTGCCTTCTCCAAGCTATACGCAAAGTTCAATATCCTATTCATATTCTCGAGCTGTAACAGTCAATTCAATCGCGCTTTCTTCTGACCTTTCGACAGTGCTTATTGCGGGGCAATGCAAGCTCAACACAACATCTGCAAGCTCAGGGATGGGAAGCAATGGCGGTACTGTGGCTACTCTTTGGACATATACAGCTTCAACTTCTACAGCCTTCAGGCTCCTCGGCCTTAACGTCGTGTCATTGGGCTGCGCTTCAACCGAAGACGAGGGAAATGATGTCGAGGTTGAATCGGACGGTACCATTATTGTAGCAGGTGCATCCGGAGCAAATAACAGTTCTGGCTACAAAGCCTGCTATTGGTCTTTTACAGGGCTCAATTCGATAAACGAGACAACGCCACCTACGAAAACCTGGGAAAACGAGGGCAGAGCCACCGCAATCATTCTGGATTCCGCCAAGACCGGCTTTGCCTTGGCCGGTTATGAAACAGTCGGCAGCAGCAGCCTCCCCTGCTACTGGAAAGACAATGCGGTCACTTATTATTCGCTCCCGTCAAATGCTGGCTTCTACTATGGCTATGCCATAAGCAACTGTGCCACACTGGTGGATGGGGCAACAATAATTGGCTCAGCCAGCATAGCTGATGGCTCCGCAGTTTTCTGTCAGAATGTAGATCAGTACTATTGCGCTTACTGGATTGTGGGTACAACAGCCGCAAATTCGCTTTAGCGGAAGTCTGAAGGGCTGCTGTAGAATGCAGCGGCCCTTTCAAGCCTTGACAGCCCTCTCTCATTCCGCTATCTTATGGGCTGTCCAATGGGGAATTAGCTCAGTTGGTAGAGCGATAGGTTCGCAATCTATAGGTCGCGGGTTCGAATCCCACATTCTCCATAAATCAGGGGGCTGTCTAATGACAGCCCCTTTTTTATTGTCGGAGAATGTGGGATTCGAAACGGAGCGCCGACCCGGAGCGCGCGATTCAATGAGCGCGCGGAGGGATGGCCCGACAGGAAGTCGGGCCAAGGCGCGGAGACGGCCCGCAGGGAGCCGACAGGAAGTCGGCGACCGGAGGGCGAATCCCCTCTGTCTCAAAACCAGAGCCACTCAAAGAGTGGCGTTTGTCGTTTAAAGGAGAATGTGGGATTCGAAGGGAAAGTGCGCCTCCG